>TARA_R110002074_G_scaffold316056_1_pt1 | contig 17089 bp, 14 predicted proteins | sample TARA_R110002074 | Tara Oceans TARA_R110002074 (sample SAMEA4397215) | marine metagenome | biome: Polar Biome; feature: [MIX] marine epipelagic wind mixed layer (ENVO:01000061); material: water (ENVO:00002006), including particulate matter (ENVO:01000060) such as... | depth 10-100 m | reverse complement strand
CATGGTTGGTTCCGCGATTGTTCGGCGTTTGGAGCGCGAGAATTGTGAAGTTCTAATAGCAGACCGCAAGGATGTTGATCTGAAGGATCAGGCACAGACGCGGGAATGGATTGCGGAGCAGAAGCCGGACGCCATATTCCTCGCGGCTGCCAAGGTTGGCGGGATTCTTGCCAACGACAGTTTTCCAGCGGACTTTCTCTATGACAACCTGATGATAGAGGCGAATATCATTGAAGCTGCCTATAGGGCGAGGGTTTCTAAGTTGTTGTTCTTGGGTTCTAGTTGTATCTACCCGAAGATGGCTCCACAGCCGATTGCGGAAGACGCTCTGCTTACGGGGCCGTTGGAACCGACGAATGAGTGGTATGCTATCGCCAAAATCGCAGGAATTAAACTTTGCCAAGCTTATCGCCAACAACACGGGTGTGATTTTATTTCCGCTATGCCGACTAATCTCTACGGCCCAGGTGACAATTTTGATTTGAATTCAAGTCATGTCATTCCAGCTCTTATTCGCAAAGCGCACGAGGCAAAAAGCCGTGGCGACAAGGAAGTGGTCATATGGGGTAGCGGTTTGCCTCGACGTGAATTCCTCTATGTAGACGATTGCGCTGACGCCTGTGTGCATCTGATGAAAATCTATTCAGGCGCGGACCATGTGAATGTGGGATCCGGTGAGGATTTGACCATTCTGGAAATGACTAAACTCATTTGTGAGGTTGTTGGGTTTGAAGGCTCGTTTGCACATGATCGCAACAAACCTGATGGGACGCCAAGAAAGCTTATGAGTGTTGAGCGCCTAAAATCGCTTGGCTGGACTTCGACGACCACGATCAGAGACGGCATTTTCTTAAGCTACCGCTGGTTTCTCGATCATGAGTCCCAGGTGAGGTGACTTTTACTTCGCGCGGCTATTTTGGTGCTGCTCTGGATCGGGAATGACGTATCCAATTCGGAATGCTGTTCAGCCATATGGTTTCAGACCAAGCGTTGGATGACGGCCTGTTGTTCCTGTGCGGAATGTTCAGGTATTTGAATTATTGGTCAGAGTGGATATTTCGATGCAGCAATTATTATCCAGATCGAATGTAGTCGGGGCGAGAAATGAAGATTGCTATTTTTGGGCTAGGTTATGTAGGTCTGACCGCTGCGGGATGTTTATGCCACGATGGGCATCACGTTGTCGGGGTTGACGTCAACGCCGGTAAAGTTTCCGATATCAATAAGGGCCTTACACCGATTTCTGAACCCGGACTTGGAGATCTGATTGCCAAGGCTGTGAGCGATGGTCTGCTTGTCGCTGTGCAGTCAATTGATGATGAGCTCTCCTCCTGTGACATGGCAATCGTCTGTGTAGGCACACCGAGTGCGCCGGATGGATCGCACAATATGAGCTATATTGCGGAAGTCAGCCGGCAGATTGCCAAATCTGCGGATACTGTCCGCGCGCAGCCGTTAACTGTGGTCTATCGCTCGACAATCCGGCCGGGAACCATTGATAGTCTGGTTGAGCCGATATTCAGATCGGTATTGAAGGACAAGATAAGCGCTGTGGAGCTTGTCTACAACCCGGAATTCTTGCGTGAATCTGTTGCGATAAAGGACTTCTTTTCGCCGCCCAAAATTGTCATCGGAACGCGAGACGGCAAGCCTTCTGCAAATATGGATGCGATGAATGCCAATCTGAAGTCTTCCGTTTTTTACACCCAGTATCGCGAGGCGGAATTCACGAAGTTTGTCGACAATACTTTTCATGCACTGAAAGTTTCGTTCGCGAACGAAATCGGTAGAATTTGTCTCGAGCTTGATATCAGCGCCGCGAAAGTTCATGAAATATTTGTGTCTGATACCAAGCTCAACATTTCGCCTTACTACCTACGCCCTGGCGGGGCATTTGGCGGTTCATGTCTGCCTAAAGATGTCCGTGCTTTGCAGTATATCTCCGCGGATATCGGTGTGGTGGCGCCGCTAATTGACAATGTCATCAGATCAAATGAAGCGCATAAGCATTTTTTGTTTAGTTATGCGATCAACGATCTTGAATCCGGTTCCAGTGTCCTTATGGTCGGTCTTGCGTTCAAAGCCGATAGCGACGACCTGCGGGAAAGCCCGAGCATCGACCTCGCAAGAAAATTGATTCAAGCTGGATTTGAATTGTCTATTTATGACGATACCTTGGATCCGTCTAAGCTCGTTGGGCAGAATCTTGGTTATGGCTTTTCGCACCTGCCCGATATGAGCACTCTCCTTGTTTCGCGTGAAACAGCCGAAAGCCGGACGTTCGATCGTGTTCTTGATGCAAATGGCTTTGCGTCAAAACTGACGTTGAAGCCAACAAATGTTGTGCGTTTGGACCGCCTACCATGACCGAACCCGTTTCGCATAATGTCGGTTCAGCAAGGCTGGGTGCTGATGAAAATGCGACCGGGGAAGCGTCTCCTCTAACGATAAATTCTTCTAAACTGCCCAAACCGGCCGATGTGCCGAAGGCGGACCGTCCTCTAAAAATATGTTTGGTTTATAGCAGAACACCCCTTCCAATGCGGCGCGCTGACCAGATGACGGTTGCCCATCTGCTCGCGTTTTTGCATGCGCGAGGACATCAGGTTGATTTTTTCTATGTTGATACGGGTAGTGAGCCGACGCAGTCGGACCGTGAGTGGATAGCCGATAACACGCGGGAGGCTTACCAGTTCAAGCTTGATGCGTGGTCGATATTGTGCGGCCTTACACGCGTCGCAACTCGGTTTTTACCGTTTCAAGTGGGTCTTTTTTCTCACCCCGGACAAATGCGTTCGGTGCGAGCAGCCGTTGCATCTCAAGACTACGACATTGTCTATACCTACTATTTCCGAAGTGCTGAAATCACCAAAGATATTGGCTTTGAACCCTCTGTGCCAAAATCGCGACGCAAGGGGAGGCCTGCAACATTTTTGGCTTTTCAATTGTCGCAAACTCTCAACGCCACGCGTATTGCCAAGAATGCACCGGATCTGAAAAACAAGATTTTCTACGAAATCGAAAGTCGTCTTGTGCGCTACTATGAAGCCAGAATTTGGCGTCATTTTACGCGTACAGTGTTAATCGGGAAAAGCGACGTAGAAGAAATTAAAAAGGCTTGCAGGCATTCTGGCGTAGCTGAGATCGATAACTATGTTTACGGTGCGCATGGCACCGATGTCGGGCGGTTCAAACCGCAGTCCGACGTTGCGATAAAACCCGATCATCTGGTTTTCTCCGGCGTGATGCGAACGCCAACCAATGTTCAGGCCGTGCAATGGTTCGTTAAAAATGTTTGGCCCCTAATTCGTGCCAAACGGCCGACGGCAACGTTTGCCATTGTGGGGCGGGAGCCTACAAGCGACATCAAGGAATTGGCCAAGCTGCCCGGCATTGTAGTAACGGGCGCCGTGCCGGATACAGCTGCCTTTATTGCGGAAGCGTCGGTGTGCATTAATCCGATGCAGGCGGGTGGCGGTATGCAAAATAAGCTTATTGAATTTATGGCGTGTGGCAAACCGGTGGTTGCTACCTCAGTTGCCAATGAAGGCATTGGCGCCCCCGCCGACTGCCTGATGTCGGCTGATACGCCACAGGATTTTGCTCGCGCGGTACTCGATCTGTTTGGTGATCAACGGCGTGCAGGCGAAATGGGTCAGCGTGCCCGCGCCTATGTTAGGTCCCACTGGACGTGGGAAGCGCACTATCTCAAGCTCGAACAGAATTTCTATGATGCTTTAGATAATGAGGTGTTTTCTGTCTCGTAGGTTTGCTGACTGTCTGCGTGGCAACCCGATAAGCTTCCAACTAGAGACGTTTTACAATTTCGAGGAATGTCAGTGAAACAAGTTGTTCAGAATGCCAAGGGTGGCAAATTACGTTTGAGGCAGGTCCCCGCTCCCGGAGTACAAGCCGGGTCGGTGCTTATAAAAACGGAAGCGTCTCTTATATCTTCTGGTACCGAGAGGCAGATGGTCGGTTTTGCACAATCAAACCTTTTGGATAAGGCGCGCGCGCGCCCTGACCTTGTGGGGAAGGTTTTTGACAAGCTGCGTCGCGATGGACCTATTGCGACCTTTAAGTCCGTTGTCGCTCGGTTGGATGAACCATTGCCACTTGGGTATTCAGCTGCTGGCCGCGTTGTCGAAGTCGGGTCCGGTCTGGAGGGGGCCTATCAAGTTGGTCAACTGGTTGCAGTCGCTGGTATCGCGATAGCAAATCATGCTGAATATAATAGCGTGCCGGAAAATCTCGTTGTGCCGGTGCCTGAGGATGTGTCAGCTGACCAGGCCTGCTTTACGACACTTTCATCCATCGCTCTGCATTCTGTCCGTCTTGTATCGCCCGCTCTGGGTGATGTAGTCGCCGTCATAGGTGCAGGTTTGGTTGGATTGCTTGTCTCACAATTTGCGCGCCTTTCCGGTGCGCGTGTCGTTGTGCTCGACTACAACGCTTCTCGATTGGCGCTGGCCCGACAATTGGGTGCTGAAGTTACGATTGATCTGTCGAATGGCGATCCGACGGAAAGTATTCTGGATTTGACGCGTGGCATTGGCTGCGACGCCGTACTGATTGCGGCCGCTACTAAAACAAGTGAACCGTTCCAGGTTGCGGCTGACATCGCGCGTGACCGCGCCAAGGTTTGTCTTGTCGGAATCACCGGCACAGAGTTTCCTTATCGTTTGTTTATGCAAAAGGAGTTGAGCATCCTTGTCTCACGCTCATATGGTCCCGGGCGTTATGATCGCGACTTCGAAAACAAGCATGTCAAATATCCGTTGGGTTATGTTCGATGGACAGAGCACGAGAACTTGCGGGAATGTGTCCGGCTTATGTCTCCATCTTTGGCAAGTCACCTCAACATAGATGCGTTGGTGTCTCACAGCTTTTCCTTTGACGATGCGGAAGCGGCCTACCAGTTGGTGCTAAAGGGCAGCGAGCCTCACCTTGGTGTTGTGCTGAAGTATGACGCCGAGGACGCCATTGCCGCAAAGCGCAGTCTGATTTTGCGACCAGACGCGGTCGCCTCACCCGGTAGAGCAATTATCAGTGCCGTTGGAGCAGGTAATTTTGGAAAAACTATGATATTGCCGGCGATGGCGCAGGACAAGCGCGCATCGTTGCGAACGCTTGTAACCAGTCGAGGCGTCTCTTCTAACGGTAGTGGTCAGAAGTTCGGTTTTGAAAAGGCATCAACGGATATAAATGACATTCTGAACGATGCTGCGACGACAGCAGTTGTTGTGACGACGCCTCATGCCACTCATGCAAATCTTGTGACCAAGTTTCTTGAAGCAGGCAAAAGTGTTTTCGTTGAAAAACCTTTGGCGCTTACCTGGGAAGAACTTGAGCGTGTGATAAAGGCGCGTGAAAACTCGTCAGGATTTTTCACAGTCGGCTTTAATCGGCGATTTGCTCCCTTCGTCGTCGAAGCGCGGCAGTTTATGCAAAGTCGCCACGGTCGTTCTGTTGTGTCAATTCGCGTTAATGCTGGTCAATTGCCGCCCGATAGCTGGCAGAAGGATTCAGACGAAGGGAACGGCCGTATTCTGGGCGAGCTTTGCCATTTCGTGGACTTGGCGATGTATCTGGTTGGCTCACCGGTGAAATCTGTGTCGGCGACAAGCGGCGCCACTACCCGTGACTTGTGTGAGGATGTGAGCACATCGATTGTATTTGCCGACGGTAGTTTGGCGACGATTATTTACACCGCTCTCGGCGACACGAGTTTCAGCAAGGAGTTGATTGAGTGTTACAAGGGTGGCGCAGTATCCCGCATTGATAACTTCAGGGATTTCATCATAGTTTCGGATGGAAAAACTGTGACGAAGAAATCGTCGATGTCGCAAGACAAGGGCCATAAGGCGCAAATTGAAGCGTTTGTTTCTGGAGTGCTGGAAGCCCGCGCGCCTATCGACGAGCAGGAGCTTATTGATTCCAGTTCCTGTACGCTGGCAGTGTTGGAGTCGTTACGACTTGGCCATCCCATCAATCTTTCGACCGTTGATGCTTCTAGCAGTTGATCCATGAATCTGATCCGCATCTTTCAGACGGTTCGACATCTTAGCCTGTCTCAGCTCGCGTACCGACCTGTGTGTCGAGGCAAGTTTTTGCTGATGGAAGGCGTTCCTAATACAGCGCATGCTTATTTCAGACGGCGGGCTGGGTTGATCGGGCGATTCAATTTCGCTGACGAACGACTGGAAAAGGCAGTTTCTCATGTCGTGCAATTGCAGAGAGCCGTGCATGGCGAATTCCTAGATGGCCTAGGTGGTGGACGTTTTACGCTGCTGAACCGTGAGATTGATTTTGGCAGTCTTTGCGAAGTCGAATGGCGCCGAGAGCTTGGGGAGCGCAACAACCGCCTGTGGCGCATGAATTTGTCTTATATGGGCTATTTGGTGCCGCTCGTTGAGGCCAGAGGTGTCGAGGCAATTCCCATTATCGAGTCGCTGTTGACATCGATGACGGCACAAAATCCATGGTCGTCGCCTGGCGTGTTTCGCGACATTTGGCATCCGTATTCCGTTTCACATCGAGTCATCAATCTTGTGACTTGTCTTTCTCTTTTTGATCGACAGGGTGTGAAGGTACATGCGGCGACCCGTGAATTGATTGAATCGGAAATTCGTCTCGGGACAAGCTTTCTGCTCGGCAACCTTGAGCGTGATCTGCAGTATAATCATCTGTTCAAGAACTTTGTCTGTTTGGCGGTGGTGGCTGCTACTCAGACTGACGCGTTTGATTTTGCTTCAGGTCCCCTGAGGGAAGTTCCTGCATCGATAGCGCAGCAGTTTCTTTCTGATGGTGGGCACGCGGAGCGGGCTCCGATGTACCATCTTTTGGCTCTTATCGACCTTCGTGTGCTGCGGGATAGCGGCGTGTTGCCAGCGGCAGGTAGAGAAGCCGTTCGACAAGCCATTTGTGGGGCCGAAAATGCTGCAAATGTCGTTAGTCACCCAGATGGGGATGTTGCAATTTTTAACGACAGTTGGTTGGGTGAGGCACCGGCTGCCTTCGATCTGACAGATGCTGTTGTCCAAAGGCCGAAGGAATTTCAACGCTATGAGCTTCCGGATTTTGGCTATGCGCGCATGGCTAAGGATGGCGACAGCGTTGTATTTGACTATGGTGCTTGTGGGCCTGACGCAAATCCGGGTCATGCCCATGCTGACTTTCTGTCTCTGGAATTGTCCGTTGGTGGGGTGAGGGCAATAGTCGATCCGGGAGTGCCAACATATAGCGAGGGCGAAGCACGTAACTCGTCGCGCTCGGCATCGTTTCATAATGGGCCGTGTGTTTCCGGTTTGGAACCGATCGAATTTTGGAGTTCGTTTCGTGTCGGCCGCCGTGGCTATGCTTACCCTTTGGCTTTAAGCGATGCAGCAGGCCCCGCCGTTGCCGGATGGCACGATGGTTACATCAAGCGTGGGTTGCGCGTGGCGCGAGGGGTGCGGCTTTATCCGGGCTCTGGCTTGCTCGTGGTGGATCTATGGCAAGGCAAGTCAGGTCTCCCGGAGCAATCCGGATTTTTGGTTTCGGGTCGCGCGCATGAAGACGATGCCTATAGCTTCAATTTGGATACGCAGGACGGACCAAAGACTTTTTCGATCAGTATGCTCTATGGAGCCACCTCTGCAACCGAACCGGCCTCCTATTACCTAAAGTTTGGTCTCCCTGTAGCGGGAAGAAAGGCGGTTTTTAACCCTGCTAGTATAAACGATACAACCAGATGTCTGGCGCTTTGGTTTTCGTGGGGAGATGATACGTCTGTACCAACGCAAGATTGGGAAATGCTATCAAGGGAGCTCGCTGCCTCTCTTGCCTCTCGGACAATTTGAAAGTGTTTTACTGCTGTTTGGGTGGTTTCGGTGGGAAGTGCTGATCAATGAAACGCATGCCAAATATGACAGGCCGCACAGCACGGTTAGCGATAAACGTGGTTGGGAATTTCGGATCGCGAGCCATTAATCTGTTCGCAGCCGTGCTCATTGTGCCAATGGCTGTTTCGGGACTTGGTGTTTTAGATTACAGCATTTTTGCTGTCATCCTTTCTGCAGCCACCTTCATTACTTATGCCGATTTTGGTATGGGCTTAGCGATGGTTAACCCGATCACTGTTGCGGAAGCAAAAGATGATCACGCCGCCGCTCAAAAAATCATTTCGCAAACATGGGGCCTGATGCTGCTTATCGCCGGTACGGTGATGGCCATCGGGTTTGTAATTGTGGCGATAGTTGGCGCGCGTTCCACAGGCGGCCAAATGGCGATGCTCCCTTGGTTCGTGTTTGTGGCTTGTGTTTCTGTTGCTTTGCCGACCGCCATCACGCAGCGGGTGCTGTTTGCGCTGGAGCGGAATTTTGAAGCGAATATTTGGCTGAGTGCGGGCAGAGTTGCTTCGTTGGGTGGCGTCTATGCAGCCTATCTTTCGGAGGCTGGCTTGGCGGCCTATATACTCGCCATGATTGGCCTTCCAGGGCTTGTAGGATGGATCAACACGGCCAAATTTTTTCTGAAGGATCGACCTGATCTCGCACCGCGCATTCAACCTTCGTTAGCTGCTGTAAGACGCTTGCTACCCAATGGATTGCGATATGTTGTCATGCAAGTTGGTCCTTACATTGAAGTGGGCTTTGACATCATCCTGATACGTCTGTTTATTGGCCCCGAAATGACAACGTCTTATGATCTTGTCTCTCGAGCCTTCAATTATGTTCCCGCGCTGGCGTTGATCGGGATTATGCCTTTGTGGCCTGCCATATCGGCGGCTATCGCGAATGGCGACCATCTGTGGGCGCGCAAGATTGAACGGTTGTCAGATGCGTTCGTTCTGGCTGGTACGATCACGCAAGCGACCATCCTGGTTCTGTTTTATACTCAGATCATCAGACTTTGGACCGGCCATAGTGTCGAGCTGACTAATGTTGTGGTTTTGTCATTGGCTTTCGTTACTGTGTCGGCTTCATACTTGGGTTTAAAAAACGCGATGATTTTCGCGGCTGAAGGAGCTAACCGACTTAGCCGCGCCCAGCTCACACTGCTCCTGTTTCTTTTGCCGACTAAGATCTTTGCGCTTCACACCTTCGGTATTAGTGGCCTGGCTGCGTCTACGGCTCTCTTGTACATCCCCAAAATTATTTGGATTTTGTATATTTTCAGGACACGCAAGACCTCTCCTGTTAGTGATTAACTCAAAGATCATCCGGCCTCCTTTAGAGGGCTTAATTTGATACGGGGGTAAAGATGTGCGGGAATAGAGTGATTTCAATATATCACCGGGTGGTTGTGCATATTCGCTGATCGTATTGACGAATACAGTTCAAAACCTTCGGCTCTGGAAGTTTTCTTGTGCCCCAACGTTACGACTATGTTTCCCGGCTCAGTATCCATCGGTAACAACAGTGCTGTTGGAGATTTTTGTTACGTATGGAGTTTGGGCGGGCTCACTATTGAAAACAACGTTTGGATTGGTTCAAATTCAACACTCTTTTCGGGTGTAATGATCGGCAAAAAATTCAATCATGGGCGCCGGTTCTGTCGTGACAAAATCAAACCCTGAAAATGTAGTTGCTCATGGCGTTTCGGCCAAGGTCGTTCGGCAATTACTCGCTGAAAACTGAAATTAGGTAAGCCGTGAGATGATGAGACGGATCAAATGGAACGCGATCAATGTCAATTCGCCCTAGGGCCAAAATTCACAATGGTGCTATTGTCGATGCCAGGGCCGTCGCTAAAGGGGAAGTCAATCCATATTCCATCGTGGATGGCGTGCCAGCCAAATCATCCGCTAACGTTTTGAGCTAGAGGTAATACCTGCGTTGTTTGAGCTTTCTTGGTGGGATTGTGACGACGACATTCTCAAGAATGTAGCAAGCCTGTTCACACAAAAAATCAGAATGGACGAGAGATGATGTCTTTCTTTTTAAATGAAAGATTGGGCGGACTGGGTTAACGAGTTGGAATGAGAAGTGCAGTCTATATTTTTCTGGATACTGCCGCCGGCAATGATATTTGAGATCAACCTCGTCGGTAGACTGATGGTTGCAGATCTCGTAAGTGTTGCGATTTTGGGTCTCGCTATTGCGACGCGTGGGCTGCCCCGGCTGCTTCCAGGTGAAAAGTATTTTTATGGGTTGGCGTTTGCGTGGCTTTTGAGCCTCATGCTGACAGACATTTACCGTGGAACGGAGTTCGGGCAGTACAGTCGTGGTTGGGCGAATATTGCATTTTTCATCTTGAACTATGCTGCCATGAGGTCTGTCACTAGAAGCAGTGCGAAAAACTCCATCTACTTCACGTTGCTGGTTTTAGTTTGTGCGGCGATTAAATTTTCTTTGGGCACCGGCAATATCATAAAAACGGGCATATTAATCATCGATTGGCGGTTCGGCTACGGCGTTGCCTTTACCGCGACGGTGCTTATTTTTATTGCTCATCTCAATAGTCGTGCTGTTGTTTCGCGCAGCAATTTTTTCCTAGCTTTTGGGGCGGCGGCGCTAAATCTCTTCATGAATGCCAGAAGCCTTTTTGGTCAATCAGCGATGGCTGCCATTATTGGTTTTATTACGACTGGTGATCGAAAATTGCGCCTTAAGCCTTCGACGTTTCTTCTGCTGGCAGTTCTTGGCGTGGCGGCGGGGCTCGTCGTTGTGGAGGTTTACAGTTACACGGCAAAAAGTGGTTTTCTTGGCATCGAAGCTCAAGCCAAATACGAGCGTCAGGCCGAAAATGACCTTGGACTACTCCTTGGTGGGCGTACTGAACTTCTCGGATCCCTAGATGCAATCGCAGACTCTCCTGTTATTGGCTATGGCTCTTATGCGCGAGACAGAACTTATGCGTTGCTCAGGTTAATCCGTCTTCAGCAAGCACGAATTGTTCCAACGTCTCTAGATCTGATGAGCGACAGAATTCCAACTCACTCATTCCTGTTCGGCGCGTGGGTGGAGGCGGGCATCTTGGGCGCGGTATTCTGGGTCTGGGTGTTGTATGTAACAATTAGGTGCATCATTTTGAGCATTGAAAATCCGAATCCGTTTACCGCATTTGTGGTTTTTGTTGGCCTTCTATTGGCATGGGATATTTTGTTCTCGCCATTCGGCCTTGATCGTCGGATTGTAATACCCGCGATGCTGAATTTGATTTTGGTCACCAATTCATCTTTTTTGCAAAGCAGCGTCATGCGCAAATGATGGATTTAGAAAGTCATCTCTCGCTACGCGACAAAATATTCGAACTCTGCGGCGTCTAGTTTGATGTTTCTGGTCATTTGAAGCGCTCGTTGCCAAGGAAATACCTAAGGATGAAATTTTCTATTGTAACGATTTCCTTTAATCAGGCCGGATTTCTGGAACGCACTATCCAATCTGTACTCTTGCAGAAAGGTGTTGAGGTGGAATACATCGTGGTCGATCCGGGCTCGACAGATGGTAGTCGCGACATTATCGAGCAGTACCGAGATCGAATAGCACACGTCGTCTATGAGCGAGACAAAGGTCCGGCGGATGGCTTGAACAATGGCTTTTCCCACGCTACGGGCGATGTCTTCTGTTATCTCAATTCCGATGACACACTTGAACCAGATGCTCTAGCGCGTGCCGCCCGGTACATTGAGGCAAATCCGCAATACGACGTCGTTTGCGGCCATGCATGGGTGACCGATCAAGACGATAGGCGCCTGCGTCGCGTATGGTCGGAAACCTTTAGGCCAACATTCGTTGCTTATGGTGCAGCAATACAGATCCAGCCGTCGACATTTATCCGGCGAGAGGCTTTTTTGAAGTCCGGCGGATTCAATATCGAAAACCGCAGCAATTGGGATGGTGAGTTGTTGGTCGATCTCTACAGGACCGGAGCAAGAATAGGTATTCTTAACGAATTTTTGAGTTGTTACCGCTTGCATGAAACCAGCATCACCAACACGGATAAACTCGACAACCTGATTGCTATATGGCGTAACCGTTGCTTCGAAATGCTTATGAAGAGGCAGAGGCGTGGGTATGATTTCTTCGTGGGGATAGTTCTGAGGCTGTGCAAACACGCTATGAACTTGCCCGCTTTGGTTGAGCGCCTTCTCCGGGGGCCGATGCGCAAGAGGGGTGGCTAAATGTTCAAGCTACTAATTCAATCTGCTTTATTTGTGCTTCCTTGGATGCTGCGCCGGCGCGCGCTCAAAGTGATTTTCGGATTTGAAATCGCGTCGAGTGCCTCTATTGGCTTTTCACTTCTCGGTGTTGATAATTGTGAAATTGGTGAGAATGCCCGTATCGGGCATTTAACGATGGTCAAAGGATTGAGTCTTCTTCGGATAGAAGATCACGGCATCCTCGGAAATTTAAATTGGGTTACAGGTTTTCCGAAGAGTAGCAAAATGCATTTTAGTGAAGATACTTCGCGAGATCCTTGCTTGTGGATTGAGCAGCACGCGGCCATTACCAATAGACACCTCGTTGACTGCACTGATCGTGTCACAATTGGAAAGTTTTCTACCGTCGGAGGATTTCGCTCACAATTGCTTTCGCACTCTATAGATCTGAGCACTAACAGACAGAGTTGTCGTCCGATTACCGTCGGTGCCTATTGTTTCGTTGGCACAGGATCGGTTCTGTTGAAGGGTTCCGCGCTGCCGGACTATTCGGTTCTCGGGGCGGGCTCTGTGTTGACAAAGGTCATGTCGGAACCGGGTAAGCTATACAGTGGCGTTCCTGCGGAACTCGTGCGATCTATCGATTATACAAGCGGGTATTTTGTTAGAAAAACGGGGTTCGTTCATTGAGCCGCTAAGGGCTGAATGGCTTTTCGGCAGGTCACCTCTCTTCAAGTGGAGAGTGCGGCCGGATCAGATTTGAAAAAATTCAGATCGAGCTACACGAGTTTAGACCGGCAACTTTGTTCATTTAGGAGCGAAAACACCACAATGCGCAAGTTGATCCTTAGATTGAGAAAGTTGGCGTTCTGTGCATTTCGCCCTTCGTTGTGGCGCTTTCTATTGAAGGGCGTTGCGCCAACAATTGATCATGTGAAACCACTTGGTTCATTGAACGTATCCATGGTTCTCGATGTGGGGGCCAATCGCGGTCAATTCGCGCTGATGGCACGCAAGATGTGGCCTAAGTCCGATATCATATGTTTTGAACCTTTGCCGGAACCCAGTCGTTTGTTGACTGAGTTATTCTCAGGCTCCAACGTCAAGATTCTGCAAACAGCCCTGTCAGACAAGGCGGGCGTTATGCAGATGTATGTGACGGAAAGCGATGATTCATCTTCGCTTCTTCAGATAGGGATCAATCAACAAAGAATTTCGAATACAATTGTGAACCACGTAGAAAACGCTGTTGCGGTCGATACGTTGGACAATGTTCTGGTGGATGTTTCAATTCCGGAAGGCGCACTTCTAAAAATTGATGTTCAAGGTACTGAGGAAAATGTCTTGCGCGGGGCCTCGGCTTCGCTAGCCAAACTCACCTGGGTGTATGTTGAGTGCTCATATATCGAATTGTACATTGGGCAATCGCTTGCCAGTGGAATTGTGCTGCTGATGGATCAAAATGGGTTCGAGCTTTCGGGGGTCTTTAATCAGGCTTTTGATCGGCAAATTGGTGCGGTTCAAGCCGACTTTCTTTTCACTCGACGCGTTGTGCGCCTGAATAAGAATTGAGGGATATTCAATTGCCAATAGCGCCGGAGGATTCAACAATTCGTGTCCTTCCCGATTTTTGTGAATATGCAGTGTTGATCGGCCCATTTCCGCCGCCTGTGCATGGCGCTTCGATGGTCAATTCCAAGCTGTCTCAATTTCTCAGACAGCGAGACGTAAGCGTCAGAGCATTTAACATTGCTCCTTATACATACGAAAAAGGGCCTCTCTATCATCTCTCGCGTTTTCAGCGGTTTGTTAGAGCAGCCATAGGTATCATCCCCATTTCTCGCAATGAACCCTTTTTGATCAATGTGGATGGTGGTTTTGGTGTTTTGTACAACATTCTGCTGGCGGCCTTAGTCCGGGCAAAGAATGCGCGGCTCGCGCTGTACCATCACAGCAGCCGCTATATTTACAAACGCAGCAAGCTGGTGGCGATTTTGGTGGCGGTCTGTGGGAAGAAAACTTTGCATGTCGCTTGCAGTTCCAAAATGCTGAGTGAATTCCAGACAAGGTATGGCGATTTGAGTCATACGATAGTGATCAGTAATGCGGCTTGGGTTGAGAGTGGAGTTCAAACTTTCGATAAAGTCGCTTCGACTAGTATACGTCTCGGGTTTCTAAGCAATCTGAATCCTGAGAAAGGTGTATTTCGTGCAATCGACACATTGCGCCAGCTGCGTCGGATCGGTCATGACGCAACACTGGTTGTTGCAGGAAGCATGCCCAGCTCGGGGGAGGGGCCGGATTTTGAAGAGCTTGAGCGCGAATTTGGAGGAAGCCTGTCCTACTTGGGTAAGATTGGTGGCGAAGAAAAAAGTAAGTTTTTCAATGATCTCGACTATTTTTTGTTTCCGTCTTTGTATAGACACGAGACCCAATCACTTGTCGTTTCCGAAGCTCTGTCCCACGGCGTGCCGGTAGTTACCTTCAATCACATGTTTGTGAAGGAACTTCTAGGAGCGGGCGGACTCGCAATTGAGAAAAATATGCCGTTTGTGGATGAAGCTGTTAAATGGATTGCTCATGGAGAAGAAAGCCCTGAGGTGTATGAGCAACGTCAGAACAATGCGCATAAGAGCTTCGAAACGAACGCAATTGAGGCTAAGAGCCAGGTGTCTAGGTTGTTAGATTGGTTTCAGACTTGAGTTTGAATGAGGCAGGCTTAGCTCAAAGGTGTCTTGATTCTGAGGAGCGATAATATGAAGAGTGCTGGATGGTCCGACTGGGGGGACCTAGTTCTTGTTCACAAAGACCGCGTCAAACTGCAGCAATTGTCCAGTGCCTGGATGGAAAAAGCCGGGAACTAATGACCAAAGGACAAATCCATTTTTCTCGAAAAAATCTAGATAATATCTGTATAGATCTTGATTTTCATAAAGTGGAATGACCGATAACTCAAGTTGCACCACACAGACATTTCTCAGATGACCACAAACGCCATTTAGGACTTCTGTTTCAAATCCTTGTGTGTCGATCTTCAAAAAAACTCTGTCGTTCGGCTTGCTGTACGATTCAAATACTGAATCAAGCGCGATCACATTGGTTTTTGCTTTCCCGATGTACAGAGATTCTGGGGCTGCTGAAGAGTGCGAACTCAGCATCTTCCGCAGGGATGAACTGTAGGAGTTTTTTGATATATTGATTTCCGCTACGCCGGGAGCGGACCCGATAGCGCACCTCTCATGAATGGTCCAAAGAGTGTCCTTTTTCGATTTTGCCAATAGGGTCGCGTGGGCATCAGGCAACGGTTCGAATGAGATAATTCTTCCCTTGTATCCGCCTTTTCGTGATTGCAACGCGTACTGACCGGTATTTGCACCTACGTCAAACAACAGATCAATATGATGATGCAAGAGGGCGGTTGGCGGTTGATTTGAAATTATTGAAACGTCTAGTCCAACAGCCCTGAATGCTTCTTTGACGGCCGCCTTTAGTGCGCGCATTCGAGTACCCCATTGATCGTGTGGAACAAAGCTTCTTTTTAAGAATAGATAGTCTATTTCGTAATGAATACTGCTATCGCAACGGATGACTTACAACCGAGATATTGCCGATGTTAATTTTTACGACAGAGAATTGTCAGGCGACGTCTGAAGACAACTTCAGGCGTGGTATTGTCGGAGCCAAATCGCTCTGCCGAATAATGATGTACTGGAATTTCACAGGGGCGCGTAGCGCGTAAAATTCATAGTTGTGAATTGGCATGCAGGATGCGACATATTTATGTCGGGGGTGCATTGATGAGAATTGCAGTTGAGGGAGCAATTCGGTGTCTACATATTGCGTTTCATTGCGTTCTTGTGTCTGCGGGTCTCAGATGGTCTGACGTATCAGTTGGTTGCATGGCTGGATATGAGGTCTAGAGCCATCTATGTGCAGTATAAAAACAATGCCGATCATAACAGGAAGGGCTCGGATCAATGGGTTTTGAGTTGAAGCGGTATGCCCGACAAGATGCGTAAGAGAGTCGAAAATGATCTGTATCGTACTGTATCGAAAACTGGCCGGTCTGTTTCGATTTCAAAATTTTGTGATGACGTCTTTATTGGATTGTTCGGGAAAGATATTTTCTAAATGTAGTGCTTCAATCTTCTGTTTGGGTATTAGCGTCCAACCGAGTGGTAGACAATCCCGGCTGCCGCAACCTCGCTAGGCGCGTAGATATTGCGAAGGTCGATGATGAGCGGCTTTTTTAGTAAGCTTTTTATCTTTGCAAAATCCAGTACCCGAAATTCATTCCATTCAGTGAGTATCAGAAGTGCATCGGCTTCTCGCATGACGCCGTAGGCGTCCTTGACCCATTCGATATTGTTGAGATACTTGCGGGCTTCTTCCATGCCTTCGGGATCGTAGGCGCGAATTTGGGCACCTGAGTGCTGTAACAATGGAATGATGTCGAGGCTTGGCGCGTCGCGCATGTCGTCTGTGTTTGGCTTAAAAGTGACGCCCAAGACGCCTAACGTCTTGCCTTTAAGATTGTCGCCACATGCAGCAATGATCTTCTTGGCCATACGTCGTTTGCGTTCGCTATTGGCTGCCATGACTGCTTCAATAATAAGTGTCGGCGCCCCGACCTTGCGTGCGGTGCCGGTAAGAGCAAGCGTATCTTTTGGAAAGCATGAGCCCCCGAAGCCAGCACCAGCTTGCAGGAATTTAGGACCAATACGGCTGTCGAGACCAATGCCGCGCGAGACGTCTTGCACATCGGCCCCGACGCGTTCGCAGATGTCGGCGATCTCGTTAATGAAAGTCACCTTGGTCGCAAGGAACGCGTTGGCCGCGTATTTTGTGAGTTCGGCTGTGGCGCGGCTCGTATAGATTATCGGAGTTTCATGAAGCGTGAGGGGTCGGTAAAGCGATTGCATGACTTGTCGCGGCCGCTCGCCTTCAAGGCCAACGACGACACGGTCGGGCTTCATGAAATCGTCGATTGCTGAGCCTTCGCGG
>TARA_R110002074_G_scaffold116966_1_pt1 | contig 17126 bp, 18 predicted proteins | sample TARA_R110002074 | Tara Oceans TARA_R110002074 (sample SAMEA4397215) | marine metagenome | biome: Polar Biome; feature: [MIX] marine epipelagic wind mixed layer (ENVO:01000061); material: water (ENVO:00002006), including particulate matter (ENVO:01000060) such as... | depth 10-100 m | reverse complement strand
TCACAAAAATACAAAAGGGTGTGTGGAATTGACTTATGTAGAATTAAAACATCAGGGTATTATATAACCATGGCTAACTTTAAGGACTCCCCACATTTTGAGGTCTATGACGACTACTATACCCCCGAGTGGGTGTGGAAGAAGGCTGAACCCCTGGTTCCCAAGGGCAAGGTAATCTGGGAGGCTTGTATGCTTAACGCTACCAACTCTAAATCTATGGATATATGGAAAGGATTTGGCTACCAGGTGGTGGGTGATACCTCGTGGGACATACTAACCTGCCCCGTGCCAGAGTGTGATATCATCATTACCAACATACCATTTGAAACTAAAATTAAGAAATTAATTCTACAAAGACTTGTAGATATTGGAAAGCCTTTCATAATCATTATGAGTTCTATGAATGTATTTAGTAATTACTTTCATGACATAATGGATATGGAGAAGACACAAATTATTACACCCAAGGGTAAGTTCCATTACCAGAGGGACGGTGGTGAAGAGAAGAAGAATACCTCATTCTATTCTGTGTTTGTGGCGGGTGGTATGAATCTCTGTAAGAAACAACTTTATTGTTAATTTATGACCGAGCGTCTCCAAATGCTTCCAAATCCACATTAGAGGGATTGTTTATGATTGGTGGGGCGCCATCACCAGCGCTTGATATCACATCGTCCTCCCAGTTCCGTTCGGCCGTGAATAGCCCAAAACAACATGAATAGGATTTACACCTGCTCTTAATCAGCGCATTTAGAATTGCTACTATAAGCCCAAAGAACGCGCCACTCATAGTGAGCCAAAATGCTCCGTTGAACTCCTGCCACCAGGGGTCTTCCTGTGAGATTGGTATGACTTGTGCTTCTGTAATATTATTTAACAACCTCATACTATGGTGTTCTTAAATATTAGTTAGATTTTAATTGATTTATAACCTACTGGTGGTTATTGACTATAAGGGGTCTGCCAGGGGCGTAGCCAAATGTATTGACACCCTGCTGGTAGTCCTTCTGCGCCTGACTCTGGCGGACATTAGCCCTGAATCCCACCTCACGGGACTGGGAGCCATAACTCAAATCCTCACGGGGAGCGTTGGGGTTGGCGCAATTCAGGGTATTGTTATTTGTAATTCCTATCTGGGAGAACCTGTTAAGGGGCTTGGTAGCCTCCCTGTTGAATACTGGGGTATGGAATCGGTTATCGGCATACACTCGTCTCACACTACCCAGAGAGTTTCGCTCATCGGCGCCTGGAACTATAAATCTATCCTGTGGCTTGAAAGTCATACTGTTATATTATTAGACAATATAATTGTTTAGAAAGAAACCGAAACCGACTTGCCTGGGTTAATAATAAGGACTGGCTGGGAGACGGCACAGACAAGGGCAGAGCGGACTGCGGTTTCACCCGTGGCGGGGTCGGCCGTGGGAGTAGCCATACCCCTGACCTCAAAGGTGCCAGACATATTGGTGGAGCGGGTGTCAAGACCCGAAGCGCACGAGGTAGAAGCCATACCAGCCATACCACCGTTGTGTCGCAGGGAGAGGGGGAACACGGCCACACCGTCCTTGAACGACTCAAACGAGGTAATGAGATTACCACGACCCGAGACACCGTTGCGGTTCTCCACCGAGGCAGTATCGGCACAGGCCTCAATAAGGTCAGCGGGGTAATTGGGGTGCTTCTGGTTATTTACGCTAAATTGCCACGCCAACTGCTTGGCGGGGTCGGGGTAGGCACGGAAACGGTAGGCGTTGGAGACAATAGCGTCGCCAACCACATTATCCATAAGGTGCGCGCGGATACCCGTGGTTTGAAAGTTTGAATCACGCACCCCAGCATACAACTGATTTAATGAGCGCGTGCTGACGGAGAAGCGATTTTCAAACGAATCGCCTGTGATGTTTTGGAGGGGGAAGGAATACATCTCCTCGTAGCCAACCTCCAACGACCCAGCCATAAGATCCTTCATAAGGAGAACCTCATAGTCGTCGGGCATACTGACTGCCTCAATAGAGAACTTAATGTCCTCAACCTTGTAGGTCATGAGTTTGGCGTTCGCAATCGCCTCGGGGGTGGTGTAGTTGGCGTTAATGGCCTGACCCTGCTGTTTGCCTACAAGCACATTATTACCGCCCAACTGGATACGGAGCGTAATGTCTCCACATAGCCCAGTATGAAGGAAACGGCATGAAGCGCCTTCCTCACCGCCAGCAAACAGGGTGCCGAGCCAGTCCTTCATTACAACCTCGCTGGTCTCATTAGCGTCGGCTGCGGAAATAGAAGCGTGGGACACCGCGCGGTCAATAGACTGGTCGCGGTCAAAGGTTCCCATACAGAGTTTGCGGAGGCGAGCGCAAGACCCATAGTCGCTGGACGAACCATTAACGAGGACACCATTAACCAGAACCTCTACCCGCTGAATGAGCGAGGACACATCGGCTGGGAGGCGGGCGTAAATCTCGTCGGTCGCAACACCGCTCGCGCTGGAACCCGTGGCACTCACCTTCATCTGTAATTTAAGAGACGCGAGATCCACGATTGTCCCCTGGACGATAGGCACCTGGATAATTCCAAAAGCACCCAGGGTGCTGGCGGATGTGGGGAGAAGGCGAAACTTGTTCTTGGAATAATTTTGGAGACGGCTGGTTCCATAAAGCATATTGGATGGAGTGATACTCATGATTGTTATAATATAAGAAAATATAAAAAATTAGAATGTTTAATAATTAAATGTCTTCTGGCGAATATCGCTGGGGAGGGTGATATGCTCTCGGCTGGAAATATCATTCATCACACTCATCTTTAACGACAGCCTGAACGAGAGGGCGCCGTCCTGTGCCTGTGTGAAATTAACTTCGGGTATCAGCCTGCCCTTATGGTCTCCCACGGAAAACACCAACTGGGATAACTGCTTCTCTGGAATGATGACCGAGAAGTTATCATCATAATCTTCAAAATGTATGAACTCTTTTTCAGGCGTCCAGGTGGCCTCATCAATCGGGATCCTGGCTATGATGTCCGTGTTTGTAAGACCAGAAGCACTTGGCAAATTGCGCTCATAACCAAATGACTGATAATTGCCACCCTGTAAGGAAGTGCGGATTACCAGTTCGGCGATGGTGTTGAGGGCGCCCACAAAATAACTCTCATGAATTATATTACCCACCGCTGGCAGGGCAGTCCCCACCTGGGACATGAGGTTTGTGATTATATTGACATCACGGGTCGGCCTGCCACCCAGTATCTCAAAGGAATCGTTAAAGAACCCAAGGTCGCTCACACCAATTGGTGAGGCACCCGTCTTACAGATGAACCCCACGAAAAACTCGGCGGGGTTGAAGGTAGGAGCCAGGGTCATATCAATCTGGAACTTCCTGCTGGTGGTATCCCACGCCACCACGGCACCTGCGTGCTGGACGAGAACGGCATTCTGTATGGCCGTAGCCAGAGAGGTGAAAGTGGTGTAGTTGCCCTGCTGAATAATATACTCTGTGTAAGAGGCACCGTTTTTGGAGTAGAAGATACAGTTATTGGTATTAATGTTATACCAATTTCGCCTCATGCTGAACGAATTAAGGGTCATTTTAATGTATTGCTGGGTATTCACACTAAACCCCTCGGCGGGACAAATCCACCGCGCGAGGCGTCCGTCATTTCCCTCCGTGTTTATGGAACTGTCAAGAAAGATATTTTTAGTATATGCGGTTTCCATGGTTGGTATATACTAATTATATAGATTTTTATTTACTTGTGTTTCTTATTATATTCTTCCATCTCTTCCCTGGAATCAAAGCACATTACAACCTTCTGTTCTGCCTCGGTCTGCTGTGGTGGCTCGGGTTTGTAGTCCTGCGAACAACTCGCGAAAATCTCCCCAAGTTCCTCGTCCGTGTATTTAGCCATTACACCCAGGGTCATAGCATCAATTCGGGGGTAGGTCTCATGGAGGTATTGGAGGCGTTCAAGGTAGGTTCTGCGCTCGTCAGGGGTGATTCGGTCAATCCAACGAGTATAGGTATCAACTGGTTCTTCGGTGTCAGCCATTATTACTATTACTATATATTATTTTTAGAAGGTTCCAGGAAAACCCGAGGGCGGGTCATGGTGCCTGTGGCGGAATCCCAGGAAACCAGAGATATCCTTTCCCATAGTTCCAAGTCCCCTGCCTATCGCCTGACGGTGTGAATATACTTCTTCCAAACCAGCAACACCAGCACCTATGGCACCTCCCACCAAAGCACCAGGTAATCCCAGTTCTGCCCCTATTAAAGCACCAGCCTCGGTCATAGCCACGGCACCCACCGCGCCACCTACGCCCCCACCAACTATATTGGCCGTGGTCTGGCTGACATCTGCGCTGGCTCCTGCCTTGCGGAGAAGGGCATTTGTTCCAATATCAGTCAAGGTTCCAGCCACACCGCCTGCTATGCCCCCTGCTACCGATGTTGCCCCACCTTCCAGAACACCCGTGGCGAAAGTCTCACCCAGACCCGTGGCTGACCCCTGGGCGTAGGCTTGGGTTCCTGCCCTGACGGCACCAGTTCCCGCACCAGCAATTACACCGCCGATACCAGATGATATGCTGGTGTGGGCTACCTCCTGACCGACCATGTTTTTGATACCCAACTTGGGGTCAATCCACTTGCTGGTGATGGCCTCTCCAATCTGGTTGGCCGAGATATTCACACCACCATCTATGGCCTCATCAGTCCAGGAGCGGATTTTGCCAGGTTCCCAATTCTCCAATTCACCCTTCTCATTCCAGCGAATGGGTTTGGTGCGGTTAAGAGCCTTACCATCTTTAAGGAGGGCTTCACCATCTGTATCAAAGAGTTTATTGATTTGGTGGGACTGGTAGGCCATATTGGCCGAGGAACCAGAGGGGTTCCACATACCCTTGCGCCACCCACCTGGCATCTCTATGGGTTCATGGACTTTGGGTTCATAGTAATAGGAATCTATACCACGGGCTTTCTCATTAGCAACAAACTTACGATTTTTAAGACTTGTGTAATCATTAATCATAGTGTGATATTCAAAATTGGCATTACTGGGGAGTTCTGGGTAATCCTTGGATACCCTGCCGTGCGCGTTCAAACCATATCCCGTGAAATTGACATCAGGGTTCTCCATAGCCAGTTCGGGGATTATAGACCTCGTCTTCCATCCACCCGTGCTGTGTCCCGAAATCTTTATCTCCTTCATACCAGCATCAACCTGCTCCTTCACCATCTTGCGGATAACATCGGGTTCGTTGGTCTCGTTCCATAGTTCCATAGCACCCTTTTGGTCTCCCTGCGCGACCAGTTTTTCAAGGGGTTGGTCGGCATCTCGGGGCAATCTGCCAGCGCCCGTGCCACCCAAATACAGGCGTCCAACGGCCTTGGACTCATCAGCCTTACCTATAAGCCCCAGGTTGAAATTGTGTTCCATCTCTGGTGCCATGGCTTCAAGTTGCCTCTGGGTCTTGGTGTGGTAATTAAAGGGGGTTTCATCATACTCCACCGCCCCAAGGCGTTTTTGCTCTCGGGGGGTGGTCTCACCGTCGTTCTTCTCCCAGGCGCGATACTGTGGTGAATCTCTATCCATTCGGGGGTATTCACCAGTTTCATCAAGGTCAAGATCCACACCAGCGTGGGGTTTGCCACCCTGTTGGTTCAGGTAGCGCACAAAGTCCTCATAGGTTCCATCCTTACCCATCAGGTTGTTTCTTTTCCACCCTGCGTCATTCTGGAATCTCTTAACTGCCAGGTTCATATGGAAATCATTATATTGTTCCAGACCCATAGGAGAAGACCAGTAGGCCTGGTCGTGATACACACCGTGGATATTCGTAGCCTCCTGGGGCATATATTGGGCTTCATCACCTACATGCGTGCCAAATATCTTCTTGGGGTCATCAAGCAATAAATCCTTTTTAGTATCCTCCCACCCCTGGCCGTAGTTCCGCATATAGGAATCTTCAAGTCCTGGGGGCAGGTCGCCCAGGGGGACTTTGGTGCCTTCTTTTGTCATTCCCCGCTTGTATCCAAAATCCCTGACACCCTCCTTGTAGAGTTGGGACATGTCATACCCCCGCGTCAGGCGGAACGCTTCTTCTTGAATATCAAGAGGAACGGTGTGCCTCAACTGTCCTTCGTAAATGAACTTCTGGCGGGTAGGCGCAGATACCACCAGACCCTTGTTGATAATCTTACGGCGATGACTCGGGGGGACATAGGGCGCGGGGTCAGGCCTTGGTGGCGGTGGGTCGGGACTTGGCTTTGGTGGGTCTGGTCGGGGTTCAGGCGCGGGTTGTGGGGGAACCCACGGCGGTGGGTCATACGGGTTCTCCTTCTCGTAAGCCAAATCTACCTGCCCGTATTCAATTTTACATATCTCTTCTGGTAGTGTTTTCTCACACCGCTTCAAGTAATCCACTTGGTCTTTCTGCTTTTTCATGGCAATTGTTCTACTCATGTTTCTCTATACTTATACAGAAGAATATTTATATGTAAATACATCTCCTCCAAGAGTGGAAGCCCCCGTAGGGCGGATGTAAAAGCCATACATGTCTTGTGCTGGATTGGTCTGGAAATGACGAGTGGTTCTGCGGAATCTACCAGTTGCGTTTGTATAAGTGAAATTAATGGTAGCAGTTCCCTGGTTCCCTTGTTCTTGGATTACATCGACCTCCAATTGGCAAAAAGCACCAGCGAGGATAGTATCACCAACTTCGGTAATAAATATAGGACTTGCTGGGAAGGCGACGGGAGACTGGGGCAGGAAAGCGCCAGCACTCCACTCGGCACCATTCTGTTCGCCAGCCAGTTGGGCGCCCCCCAAGCGGGTCATGAAGAAGGTGAGACCAACCGCAGTTGTGGGTCTTAAATTGGGAAGCACCATTTTCCATTTACCAACTTCACCAGGAACACCCGCGGTAATGATATCACCCGTGATGATGGCCGACCCACCCACGGGGGTCGTGGAGACCAGAGCCATACCAGGTGTGGCGGGCGTGGGGATGGCATCAACATAGGCCTTGTTAGCAATATCCGTGGCAACCAGCGGAGTGGCTACACCAGACATAACGGAGCCACCATAGTCCCAGGGATAGGGAGAACTGATGCCTGGATTGCCTCGGGGGGCTACAATATCCGCCAACATCTGCGTTGTCTTCATCAAGGGGGCAACCATAGTCTGTCCCGTCTCCGTATCCAAGGTGGAGGTGATATCCAGGGTTTGGATACCCGAGCCAGCACTACCAAGCACCACAGACCCTGGGGGAACCCAACCCTGCGTGGCATCCATAACGCGCAGGGTAGCATCACAGTTCTGGCCGACATTCACCAGGATTTCAATTTCTGGGGTTCCAGAAACTTCGCGCAATTCAAGTTCAATAAAGGGGGGGGTTGCCGATTGTGTCAGGTTCTGGAAGATATAGATATCACCCTGGGCGGACGCAAGGATGTTGTTATACATGGCCGTGGCACAGAAGTAGGTTTCATGCTTCAATCCAGAGGTGATACAGGTGAGTTGGAAATACCCCACGCCCTGGTAGTCTGTCCCCGTGGCATTTAGGTTTGCCAGGATATACTCATTTCCAGCGGTGAGTCCAGGCAGGGAGTAGTCTGTATAGGATGGTGTGGGGGCGGTGGTGGGAAGGGGGGGGTCAAATGTAATTACCCCCGTGGTTTTATTGATAGATATTCTGTCTTTGGACTGGGTATCATCCCGAATGATATAGTTTCCAATCGGATCTACACCTGTAAGAAAGTCCCTGGAATTATGAAGCAGGGGGCAGGGTTCCTCTTTGGTTCCCAATTCGGGAGTAATAAAATACTGTCCCACACGGGCATCGTTTCCTATCATGCGACTCATGGCTTTAATAATATAACCGAATATTATTTTATTATCTAATAATATAAACAAATATGGAACACTTTGATGCCATGGTTAGACAAAAGTGTGGATTACTCACCGAAGAGCAGAGGGCTATGCTAAAATACCGTAAAGTAGGGGATATCCTCCAAGCCGAGCAGAGGATTCTTAATTCAGGAGTCGCAGGGGCAACTGAACTCGCCGAGACCCTCTTGGGGGTCAATCCCGTCATGGGAATGCTGGAAGTCCAGAGGTCGGCACAGCAGGCGCAGATGAGAGCGGGGAATCCGTTTGACCGCACCATGTTGCCACTCGCCAACGAGTTCTCATTCGGCTATGAACTCCCCGTGGCTAAAATACTCGCTATTATTCAGGATCACATCCAGACAGCACCACAGGGTATTGAATCTGCGGTGATTGTGGAGAATATTGTAGATGCCGTGGCCTTGGAAATTGGTGAAGACAAGATGGAAGAAATGATAGCCAAGAAAGAGGAGACTGGCCGAAGTTCGGGTGATAGAATCACGGATATCATAGTGGATATGAAGATGAATGTTGAGGCAGGCAGACAGGTAAAATCATCTGAATTGGATGCGCTCATAGAGCGTGTCAGGGACAGAGAAGAACGAACACAGATTGGATTTAAAACTCTGGTAGCACAGGGAAATGAGGCATTTGACGACCAGATGAACGCAGAGGATAAGGCCGACCTTGAAGGGTTTAGGTCTAAATACAAGGAGTCGTCATTCAAGGATTTGGATAGTGTATATCACCAGCAGTTGTTTGCCAGGCACGGGAAAACCAGCACCGCCGAGCGCGTCTTGGCGCTGAAACAAGCGGGACTCCAAGCACCAACAAACTATAAGACCCTGAACCGCGAGGAGAGATACCTGATGTTTGAAAGACTGTGGGGGACTGATTACCAGGGTGCCTTGGACGCTCTGGACGCGATTGCTATGGGGCGTAAGGCAAATAAGGCGTTGGCAACCGAGGCGGTGGCACAGGTCGCTGGTGAGTTCGGGGAGGCTGGATTTACTGGTGAAGAACAGGAAAGGAATATCCAAGCAGAATAAAATAATCATATATTATAATGAAGACCGTGAAGATATCGGGAACTAAAATTATTGCGCCCACAGCAATTTCAGGGAACCATAACACACCACCTGCCCTACCCAAAGCCCACGCCCTGTGTGTCCTCGTGGGGCGCTCGCGTGCGGGGAAGTCTGTATCAGCCGTAAATCTCATTAAAATGATGGAATATGATTACACAATATTGGTAAGTCCCACGGCCAACAGTAATTGGGATATTTTACAAAATCTCAATATTCAAAAAGACCATACATTTGATGATTTGGATGACCCCATGTTGATTGATAAGGTCAAAGCAATTGTAGAGGCAGAAAGGGATGACTATGTTAAATACCACGAGGATATGAAACAGTATAATAGACTCATGAAGGATATGAATAGGGATGGGGTTAGATTGAATGACAATATGCTAATGAGATTTTACAGAAATGGTAATTTTGAAAAACCCACACACAAATGGGGCGGAAAACGCCCTAAAATCGCGTTGCTTATTGACGACTCCGTCCAGAGTAAGGTTTTCGGTAAGAAGTTGAGTCAATTATGTCTTCTGTATCGTCATATTGGTTCCGTGAAGGGTGAAGGAGCCATAGGTATTTCACCATTTGTAATATCTCAAATCTATAAAAGTCAGGGAAATGGCCTGCCGAAGCCTGTGCGCGCAAATGCCACAATTTGGTGTTTGTTTAAGAACTATAATGAAAAAGAAAAAAAATTAATTGCGGAGGATCTCTCATTCGGCATGGGGGCAGATAGATTCGTGGATATGTGGGATGGGGTATGTGATAGCAAACCATATAGTTTCATGTTTGTTGATACCAGCCCAAAACCAGAACATCTCTCCATGTTTAGAAGATGTTTTGATGAGTTCATAATTCCCCAGAACTTTGTATAAATAATAAATTGTTTAAATATTTCTTAAATATATTTCAACATTTTCCACACATTAATAGATGAAGAAATCTTAAAATCTTTTTAGAATATTCATCAACATTTTCATCATCCAACTTCTGGATCTTGGATTTTGGGAGGACAGGCGGACACCCTCATTCCCCAAACTAAACTCCATTTTGAGAGATTTTATATTTTTGAATAAATATGAGTTTAGTTAGGGAAATGAGGGTGTCCGCCTGTCCTCTTGAAATTATATAATATTTTGATTGGCTTGTATCACAGAAGAAAAAAAAATATCCCATAGTAATATACAGGAGAATGGCAGAACCAACCACAAGCCCCATAGAACCCACAGAAGATGAGGTCATCCAACTTCCCCAGGATGTTGGTGCCAAAGCGAAAAAACCCAGAACTGACGCACAAAAGACGAGTCTGGAACAGGCCAGATTGAAGGCCATGGCGGTCAGGAAGGAAAATGCCGAATTGCGTAAGGCCGAGAAGGAGGTGGAGAAAATGGAAAAGCAACAGGCCTTGGCCGAGCGCAAGGAAAGGGTCAAGAAGGCTTTGGCTCCCAAGGCCACCCCCCAGCCCAGCGCCCCCAAGGAGCCAGAGGACGAGGATACACCAGAGGAGGTCATTTACAAGAAGAAGAAGAAGGCCAGGAAGCAGAAGATTGTGTATGTGTCAGCGAGTGAGAGTGAGAGCGAGGAAGAGCCAGAGATTATCTACAAAAAGAAGAAGAAGGCCAAGCAGGCCACCAGGTTCCAGGAACCCGTCCGCGCCCCTGAACCCGAACCCCTCCGCCAGCGCCAAATCTACACACCTTATGGAGTGTATCGCACATAAATATGTTGCTAAATAGTAATGAAATTGGTAGCAGTCCAAAAGAGTGATAAAGCATTAAAGAAATACAAGGCAGTATTCTGTGTATGTAAGAGTAAGGTATCCATGTGCCAATCACCAGATAGGACGGTGGTTCATTTTGGATCCAAGGGTTCTACTACATACATAGATGGGGCGGATGAGGTTGCCCGCAGAAATTATATTAAAAGACACAGGGTGAATGAGAATTGGGAGGATGGGACATCGGCAGGGGCGCTATCCAGATACTTGCTATGGGGGGATAGCACGGATTTAGATAAGAATATTAGTGATTATAAAACAAGGTTCAAATGTTAATTAGTAATCCCTACTGTAAATATTATTATTATTGTTATTGGTTTTTGGTGTATATTCATACGCATTCACAAACTCATACCCAACAATACAAGACTGCTTTTTATGATCCACCATAGCCCTCTTATAGGCACCTTCGCCAAGAATGGATTTCAACCTCTTGGCGAACTTGTCCCGCGAGACCTTCTCCTCCGTCTCCACCACCTGCTCCCTCCACGCCTGGTAGTGGTTATACATGCTATTAGTGGTAATGGGTTCTTTCCCAGATAGGAATGTGGCCTCCTTCAACTCGGTCAGGGCGAAGGCACCAACATCGTCAATCTGCGACCTGTATTTGTTAATGTTCTTTTGAACCATTCGGGGCAAAGGGGTAATACCATGGTTCTGGTAGGCTGGAACACAAATATCCATCACATAGTTGAAGAACTCCACCTTCTTCTCCTTACACACCCCTTTGAGTTCAATATTTGCCCTACGGTGCTGGGGGTTTTCGGCGTCAAATACACTATCACTCACAAACATGAATGGGAAGTGAATGGGGCAAATCCTATTCAGCAGGCCATCATCAATATCTGTAAATACAGGCAGGTGATTGGTTTGAATAATACACTTGAAGGCACAATCTATATCAATAACATCGTTAGAGTATAAGGCTCTCGCTGGTATGCTGTCATTACCAGATATCTGCTTTATTTTATTAGTAATCAATTTGGTGCTTTCCCCCAACTCGTTAATCATGACACACTTGGTATCCTTCATTTTTAGCAGGTGGGGTTCAGGCGCATTATCATTCTTTTTATACACCGTGAAGTAGGAGACATCCAGGGGGCAGTAGAACTTGCCAAGAATGGATTTCAGCAGGGTATCCATGGTTCCCTTGCCATTACGGCCAGCACCGTCCCAGAAGTAGAAATGCTCCTCTGGGTTGCCACCAACAAATATGGAACCCAAATGCTTCTTGAACCAATCCGCCATTTCCTGGTCTTCAAACATACTGAAAATTAGGTTATCAAAGAAGTCATGGTCGCGCGTGGCTACCCAGTCAAAATTGACATATTGGGAGACATAGTCAGTCTTCACCCCCTTGCGGAATACCCCAACATCCATGTCCCAGACACCATTATTAAACCCAAATATTTGCTGGGAGGTATCCAGTTGCTTCTTGAAGTTGGAATCAGCAAACCTGGTCTCTTTGAAGGCAAATGATCCTTTCATGAATGCCGAACTCTCTGTCATATTTTTGATTTTGTAATATTTGTTGATTTTCTCCTCGTCCTCGGTGGTTCTCATTCTCTTGTTGAGTAGATTGGTAATGTAGGTCATACTGTCCTTCAACATATAGGCCTCTACCATCTTCTTATCCAGTTTCTTCATGATACCAGAGACCTTGTCAAACATATACCAATCTGTATCAAACACATACTTATCCTGGAAATTGTTATAGAACAATTCGGCCACAGACCTATTGGTAAGAGTTCTGTATGTGTTGCCCTCTATATCCTCTATGAATATACACTCCTCCTTGTTGAGTAGTTTAGGCTGAACCTCCCTGAACTTAATTGGGTTGTATTGTTTCAAATACATCATGAGTGTTCCAAAACTGACCTTACCCTTGACCTCTGGCTCGTCTGGGTCTGGGGGGGATTCAAACGACTTCTCCCACTTGTATTCCGTGGGTCTTTGTTGGTCTGGCGCACGGTTTCTGCTCCAAGTGTCCCAGTCCTCATATGAGAACCCAGAGATTTTGAGCGCCATACCGATTTTCAGCCAGACTTCATACGGGCATGTTGCTGGAATGCCCCCCAATATCTCCTTGATTTCAATACCACTAAAATCAGTATTGTAATCCTTATACTGACTTACAATTGTTTCGTCTGGGATATCTATGCTGACGATATCTATGTCAGCATTTACCACTACCCCGTCCCTTGGCGCAAAAGACCAACAGCCATTCAGGTAATCCACTTTCTTGCCATGTTCTTGTAGTTTAAACATGTTCTTACCTACCAGCGCCTCTGGTAAGTTAAACTTGACAAAGAAATGGGGTAGTTTTTTGGTAGTGGAAAGGAAGTGTGGTGTGTTCTCCTTACACTCCATCAGTTCGCAATCAGGGTTGTCTATGTCAATTTGCTGTATGTTATTGGTATCAATTGCTATGTGGTCGTAGGTAGTCCATTCGTGCCTGGCCTGTATTTCTTGGGCTGTGAGGTTCTTGAAGTCCGTGGTCTTGGGGCGCGCGCCTGTCTCCCTGTAAGGTTGTAGTTTCTTTACACCATCAACCACTTCAAGGTAGATTGGGAACCATAGGATGTTGTGCTTGTTGAGATATTTGAGGAGGGGAGTGGAGGGAGTCATATACTCTTATATAATATTATATTCTCACCTCTTTAACTACACATAAGTTTGCTTCACACACAAATTAGTTTTGGCAACCTCTTATTTACAATTTCAAACCCAAAGTCATCATCAGCCATGAGTGCGCGCATTATCTCGCCTTCCCTTGACCTTAACTGTTTAATGTCTGTGTATTCAAATCTCTCCAACACTTCGATCTTGGCCTGGGGGTCGCAAACAACTTCAAAACTTGAAGAGTTAAAGCGAGTCGCCCTGTGCTTGTAGTCATACCTGTGCTGTGAGATTCTCTCGCTGGCATATTTCTTGGTGGTGGAACCCGTGTATGCTTTGAGGAGTGCCTGGGATTTGATACAATATATGATGCCTGTTCTGGTGGTAGCCATTATATATTATAGATATATTTTTTATTCGCCTGTATAATTTAACCTTCCTGACGGTAGCGCTGGTTCTCGGCGTGAGAATGACCCATGCTGGTGGCAAGTTCCTTGGACTCCGCGTAGGTCTTACTGCCCTGGTGGAACTCTGTAATGTATGCGTGGCGCAGGGCGTCAATACCCACGACTCGGCCTGTGAAATGTGGGGCAAGGGTCGCTCTCACCCACTTGGTGAATGCGTTGGTATCCTTGTAGGGGTCTCCATTCTCCTGGGTGAAGAGCCACCGCCTGGGAGTTTCCTTCAAACTCTTGCGGAGATACTTGCGAATCTCTACTGGGAGTTTCTCCTTAATGAATTGAAATGTTGCTCTGGTCTTGTGGTCTCTAATTGTTAGTTCATAGTTATCAACATCAAGGAAGTTGGCTTCCTCTGTGTCTTTAACCTCTGGATGTTTGAGTAGTTTTACCTTCCCAAAATCTCCTCGCTTCGGGGGCATAAGGGTGTATAGGGATAGCATGAGTTGTTCCTGCCCTGTTAGTTTTGGTAGCAGTTCCATTAACTCATCATAGGAAACCACCTTCTTAATTGTGTGTGTCTCCTGTGTTGCTGTCCTGGCCTTTACCAGATTCATTTGTGTAGTCCTTATCTCGTCCGCCTGGGAGGCAATCAGTTTCTTGAATGTGGGACTGTGCTTTGAGGCTCCCAAATAGGCACTAAAAAATGAGGTCTGGGTATTTTTACTGGGGTATTTCTCCTCTACCCACTCTATAAGGTCATTCCACCCGCCATTCACCTGATGGGTTTTGTAGAGGCGGTCTATGTAATTCTTAACAGTTTTGGAAGAGAGACCCGTGGTGCCTCGGCCTGACGCTATGTCAGATGCTTCAAGTTCATTTTGGATAGTTGAGATGATTTCAATTTCTTGGCGAACCATACTGTATGTTATATACTATTATTTTAATTTCTTTAACTATGTAGTCTGGCGAACTGGGGTCTGGGTGAGAGTGAAGTTGATGAACCCTGTGTAATCTGCTCCTCCTGTATTTGTAAATGTGATCTTGGCCTTGGTGGCGGACGACAGGGAAATCTCCGCCTTCAACTCATACCATTTGGCAGAGGCGCCGTTGGTAATCCAGATGGTCTGGGCGTGTGGCGAAAATCCAGAATCAACAAACCCCGCCGACGGGCGGACATCCTCCAAGTGGAGTTCTATGGTGCCACCCGCTGTAATGGGCGCGGGAGAGGCGAACTCATAAAGGAACTCATACTGACGCGGGATTCCTGGGACGCCCGCTACCGTCATAACAGCACCGAGGTCGTAGGCCGTGCCTGTGGTGAGATGAACCTGCGAGTTCAATACACTATTGTAATACTTGGTATTAAAGTCAAACAGCCTCCCTGCTGGGTCAGCCAGCGTTAGTTTCTGTGTGATAACCTCGTTGGTGGCATAGACCTTGTCGCTTGCCCGAAGGATTTTACAAAAGATGTCGTTAGAGATTGAACCCATGATTGTTTATATAATAGAATAATATTTAAAATTAAGGGAGTAATGAAGCCTCCCCTACCCTGTTGGGAAAGGAGAGATTAAGGTGGAATGTCCCTGACATGATTGTGGTTGATGCGTTCCAGACCTTGACCCATCCGTTCTCATTACCAAGTTCAAAGTATGATACCACATTCAGGTTGAGATCCGTATTTACCGATGCCACAGTCCCCTGTGCTGATAGCCAATCTGCCTGGGTGTATCGCTTGTCTTTGATAAAGAAGTCCTGGTGAGACCCAACGGCTATTGGTCTGTTGCTGGTGTCAATTGCTATGTTGAACTGCTGTATCTTCTCGTCGGGCAAGAACCCAGCGCGAACCTTCAAGGCACCAGCGTCATATGGGTTGGTATTGACCTGCCCGTAAGCATTCCAGTCCAGGAATCCACCCACAGTCCTTACGCCCGACATCGCCGTGCGGTTGATGACAACTGCTTTCTTTGTTATGGGGAATATGGTATTCACAAGTAAATCGTTTCCAATTGAAGCCATGTTTGTTATACTACTTACACACTTTATTTTTCAAGAGTCTCTCTCTGTCATCATCCTTGCTGAACTTGTCCCACTTGTGGTCTGTCTTCCTCTTGATGACACAGTCTGGACGGGCGAGGCATACCTCGGGGCGCTTCTTGTATATGGGGATGTCTATGGCGTCTGGCTTGGAGAACATGGTTATATCATCTCACAATATTAAAAATAAAGTCTCTGTAAATATTAAGAAATGGACTTGCCATTCAAAGTCATGGAATTGTTGGATACCCACAAGGGCGGTATGAAAGAGGGAACCTTCATAGAATTGTGTAATGGGCTGATGGGACTACGCACGGACAACAAGAAAGCACCAGATATAATTACAATTGCTATGTTAGTTGGTAATATCCAGGAGCGCATGCCACCCCGCAGGGCATACTTCTACCGCAATCTCGGGCGGATTATCCGTTCTGCTATTGAAGATAATTTTGACGACTTACACTTGCCCGTTCAATTTTTTGTGCTTTCCGCATACCAAGGCGCTCAAATAAAGGACTCGGTGTATAGGGCGGTGATTGCGGAGTTGATAAGTGATGATTCTTCAATTCATCTTGGGAAACTTTACAAATATTTATAGCCTCCACGGCTCGCCACAGACTAACTCTGGTCTTCTCATCCATTTATATTTAGCAATATTAAAACCCCCCACACCTACAAAAGTCCTCCCCCCTCCCGCATCCAGGGCATCTACACATACACCAGGTAGTAGATTTACAGAATCCACACACTACTTCGGGTGTTGGTGGTTTTGGTGGTTTTGGTGGTGTTGGTGGTGCGCTCATACTTAATATTATATAGTTTTATTTCCTTAACTGTCCCACAGGTGTGTGTAGTTCTTGTCATACCTCTGGGAGAAGTAGAATATCCCCATGTCGTCGGGGATGTAGCGCAGTCCCTTCAAACTTGTGTATCGCTTGCCTACTATTTGTGTTCTGCTAATTATTAAATCTACCATGTCTTGGTTCATTTTATTTGAAATAATTGTTATTACAGGTTCTCTCCACGCTCCGTCTCCGCCCCCCTTCATTCTTATACCAACAACGCGCCTCCGCCTTAACTGGGGAGCATCCACCCGTGTGCGCGCTCCACACCTTCCACATAGTTGGAGGTGTCTATCCATTTCCCATTTGGATACACCACACTCTTATCCAGAGCCTTACGCTCCCACGCCGTGTCTGGCTTACCCTTACACACCGTCGTGATATTGCTGTTCCATCGTTCCACACTACTCCCGCCGATAAGTAAAAAAAAATAGTCGCTTTTTGTCTTCAACCAATATATGTCTTTTGAATAATGCCTAAACATGTC
>TARA_R110002074_G_scaffold316964_4_pt1 | contig 17128 bp, 10 predicted proteins | sample TARA_R110002074 | Tara Oceans TARA_R110002074 (sample SAMEA4397215) | marine metagenome | biome: Polar Biome; feature: [MIX] marine epipelagic wind mixed layer (ENVO:01000061); material: water (ENVO:00002006), including particulate matter (ENVO:01000060) such as... | depth 10-100 m | reverse complement strand
CGCTGTTAGCGCGTGCAAAGCCGATGGAGTGATAGCCGTAGGATCCGTCAAGGTTCGTCTTGACCATCACAACGTCAACCGCATCGGGATCAGTCAGATAGGTCTTGACGTAGGCAGACGCACCCAGCCATGCCATGTCGATTGTACCGCCCAGAAGGCCCTGGATCACGCCGTCATAGTCAGCTGGTGTGAAAATCTTGGTCTCTACGCCAAGGCGCTCTTCGATATAGGCGCGCACGCATTCGTTGCTTGTCATGCGGTCTTGCGCGTTTTCGCCGCCCAGAATGCCGATGCGGAATTCGGTGATGGCTGTCTCTTGGGCCATTGCTGCGCCGGAGAGGGCGGTTGTCATAAGGGCAAGCGTGATGATCTTTTTCATCTGGTATCTCTCTTTTGTGGATGCACCCCGTCGCGGCGTGCAGAGGGTGGTGCTATTGCGCAGCGATGCCGGTCAGCTGGTAGCGCTGCGTGTCGGTTGTTTCGATTTGGGTGGACGTGGTCGCTTCCGAGAATGTCTCGTCCGCACCGTAGATTTCGCGCGCCGTGTCGGTCGTCAGCTCCTCGGGTGTTCCGTCAAACACGATGGCTCCGTCGCGCATCCCGATCACGCGATCGCAGTAGCGGCGCGCGGTATCCAGGGTGTGCAGGTTCGCAATCACCATGCGGCCATCCTGCTCGTGAATGTCGCGCAGGGATTGCATGACCACCTGGGCGTTCATTGGATCAAGCGAGGCAATCGGCTCATCCGCCAGAATGATCTTGGGGTCCTGCATCAGCGCGCGGGCAATTGCGACCCGCTGCTGTTGACCACCAGAAAGGGCCTCGGCCCGTTTGGATGCATGCTGGGCAATGCCCAGACGCTCCAGAATATCAATGGCGCGGTGGATATCCTCGTCAGGGTAGAGGTTGAACATGGTCGCCAGCGTCGAACGGCGGTTGAGCGTGCCGTGCAACACATTCGAGACGACATCCATCCGTGGCACAAGATTGAACTGCTGGAAGATCATCGCGCATTGTGACTGCCATGCACGTTTTGCCGCACCACGCAGCCGGGTCACATCCTGACCCTCGAACGAGATCTCGCCCGAAGTCACATCCGCCAGCCGGTTGAGCATGCGCAACAGCGTCGATTTCCCTGCCCCCGAGCGCCCGATGATTCCGATCATCGCAGGCTTTTCAATGGTAAAACTCGCGGCGCGTACCGCTGTGTTTTCTCCAAAGGACTTGGTGACGTTGTCGAGTCTCAGCATGGTCTTACCCCCTGTGTTGTGGCGGGGGATAGACCTGCTTTGAAACGTCTTTGTGTAGAAATTGATACAGTTTTATGAAACCGCGTCTGACTGTGTCACCCATTCATGACATGATGTCAGTGCAGCAGCTCAGACCTGAAGTATCGCTTTTGCAAAACGATCTCCATGCTTGACACAGCCTAGATGGGCAAGCGGTAGGGCCACCCGATCCCTGCGACCGTTGGAATGCAGGTCGTGGTCCGGGGTCCCTGCCCGGCCACGTCATCGGCCGGACAAGGACCCATTTTCAATCATTCAGGCAGGAATAACGAGTTTCGGATCGTGTTGCGGTGCTTCGAGTTGGAGATGGTTTTCCTCAAGCACAAGAATATTTTCCGCGCCCACGATATCGCTCTTCGTTTTGTAGCCGATGACATTCTCAACAGGCATGTCCAGATGACGTGCCAGCAGCATGATTTCCTCGGATGAGAAATTCGTCAATCCGCGAGCAATCTCCTCGCCAACTTCATTATAGACATGCAGCACGTCGCCTTTCGAAAAATCGCCCTGCAACGAAATAATGTCCATCCGATTGATCCCGCGCTTCTTCTTCGCGACGCCTTCGGCAACTTCATTGGAAACGACGAGCGTACCGGAAACTTGCAAACGGTTGCTGAGCCACACTTTCAACGGGGAGGCCGTTTCGCCGCGCACGAGGCAGCGGGTGAAGCGACGTTCCTTGTTCAGTACCGACGACACAGGCCGTTCAATGATACCCTCCGCGATGATGGTCTCGACACCCGCGTTCTGGGCCATGTTCGCCGCGTGCATTTTTGTGAGCATACCACCGCTGCCCAGCGCACTGATGCCCGTCGTTGATTCCAGATGCTCCGTAACGTCTTCGATTTCGTGGATAAATTTTGCGTCCGGATCAGACGGGTCACGGTCATAGAGACCTTCGACACTGGTCAGGATGATCAGCTCGTCAGCCTCTACCATCTGTGCCACTTTCGCTGACAAGCGGTCATTGTCACCCACGCGCAGGTCACGTGTCGCGATTGAGTCGTTCTCGTTGATGATTGGCAAAATGTCGTTTTCGAACAATCTTAGCATGGTGTTCTTGATGTTCAAAAACCGGCGGCGTTCTTCCATATCCTCGACCGTCACCAGCATCTGTGCGACCTGCAAATCATACTCTGATGCGACCTGGCGATAGGCGTTCATGAGCAAGGGTTGACCGCAGGCAGCAGCAGCCTGCTTGTCCAGAACACCCGCATCTTCAGGCCGTTTTCCAACCATATTCAGACCCAGCGCAACCGACCCGGATGAGGTTAAAATGATGTCGTGGCCCTCTTTCTGTAGCTGTGCAAGATCGCTCAACAATCCGTTCATGAAGGCATAGCGAAGTGTTAAATTGTCACTGTTTGCCAGCAGGCTGGATCCGATTTTAACAACGATCTTTTTCTTAGTCGACATGTAATATCTCCGGTATCTAATTGTTTTGCGGGGAAAAATACTAACCGTTTGCGTCCTTGGACGCAGCCATGTAGCAAGACCCCATTCAGGTACTCTGGGAACGTATAACACGGAACTGGAGTTAGAATGCAAACAGATTGCTGCAGTGCAGCGAAAATTGGCATGCATTTGAGCCCTTGGGCGCCGATTAAAATTCACCGGCTGAACCGGCATCCGCCAGCAGGGTGCGACACGCAACGCGAACGGGAAAGCCGAAGACAAGGAAAACCGAAGATGAAGATACTTTTGATCGGATGCGGCAAAATGGGCGGCGCAATGTTACGCCAGTGGGTCAACCACGAAGGCAACCAGTTTACCGTCGCGGATCCGGCTGTAACCGAGCTGCCGGAAGGTACGATGCATGTCACAAAAGCGACATCCCTGCCGCAGGCCGAATTCGATGTGATTGTCATCGCGATCAAACCGCAGATGATCGCCGAACTGCTGCCCGACTACATCCCCGCGCTGAAGCCGGGGGGGTGTTTTGTCTCGATTGCGGCAGGGTGTAGCATTGCGACGCTGGCCGACATCGTGGGCGATGCTGCCATCATCCGCGTGATGCCAAATCTCGCGGCGATGGTCGGGATGGGCGTGTCAGGGCTGTATGCAAACGAGCGATGCACAGAACAGCAAGTCGCGGATGTCACCGCCTTCATCGCGCAAACCGGCCGGTGTGTCCCCCTTGCCAGCGAGGACGAAATCGACCGGCTGACCGCTGTGAGCGGCAGTGGACCGGGATATGTGTTCGAGATCATGCGCAGCTATGTCGAGGCGGCAAAGCGCTTGGGCTTTGATGAGGAAACCTCCCGCGCCTTGGTGTTTGATACAATCACTGGCACCGTCGAAACCGCCCGCAAATCGGATCTCTCGCTCGAAGAACTGCGAAACTCGGTGACCAGCAAGAACGGCACCACGCAGGCCGGACTGGACGAGCTACGGCGCGACGGGCAACTGGACAGGCTTTTGGATGATACCGTCGAGGCCGCATATCGCCGCGCTGCCGAACTAAGATAACGGCCAGGCGTTGACCCTGTGAACAGGAGAGAAAATATGAATGACATGAGCACCACGACAAGCGAGATCGATATTACAACGGCTGTTGCGGCCTTGGGCCAGCGCGCCAAAGCAGCAGCGCAGGAGCTTGCACTTGCGACAGCAGAGCAGCGCAATCTGGCGCTGACAGAAGCCGCGAAGGCACTGCGCGCCCGCACGAACGAAATTCTGGAGGCCAATGCGGCGGATCTGGACAGCATCAGCGGCAAGGATGCCGCCTTCGTTGATCGTCTTACGCTGACAGAGGAGCGCGTGGCCGCCATGGCCGATGCCGTTGAGGCCATCGCGCTGCAATCAGATCCGCTGGGCCGCACGCTTGCACGTTTTGAAAGACCGAATGGCCTGAAGATCGACCGCGTGAGCGTACCGATCGGGGTCATTGCGATGATTTATGAATCGCGCCCCAATGTTGGCTCTGATGCGGGTGCGCTGTGCGTGAAATCCGGTAACGCGGTCATCCTGCGCGGCGGCTCCGAGAGCCTGCATTCCTCGCGGGTAATCGTCGCCTGTCTGAAACAGGGCCTCGAGACAGCGGGTCTGCCGCAAGATGCAGTGCAGCTGGTTGATACCCGTGACCGCGAGGCAGTCAAGCTGCTACTTCACAGCACGGACACCGTGGATCTGGTCATCCCGCGCGGCGGGCGAGGGTTGGTGTCGCTGGTGCAAAAAGAGGCGCGGGTGCCCACGTTGTTGCATCTTGATGGGAACAATCACAGCTATGTCCATGAAAGCGCGGACATAGAAAAAGCCGTTGGCATCGTACAGAATGCCAAGATGCGCCGGACAGGGATTTGCGGCGCAACTGAATGCGTGGTGATCGACCGCAAGATCGCGCCCGAAGTTCTGCCACGTCTGGCAGAAGCGCTTGGCGATTGCGAGCTGCGCGGAGATGAAGAGGCGCAGAACATCCTGCCTGATATGTCACTTGCCACGGATGCGGATTGGGATACGGAATACCTGAGCAACGTCATTTCCGTGAAGATCGTCAGTGATCTGGACGAGGCGATCACGTTTGTGCAAGCCCATTCCTCAGGCCATACGGATGCAATCATGTCCGAGGACACGGATGCCGCTAAACGCTTCATGAGTGCCATCGATTCAGCTGTTGTAATGCATAATGCCTCAACCCAATTTTCGGACGGTGGCGAGTTTGGCATGGGCGCGGAAATCGGTATTGCGACCGGCAAAATGCACGCACGCGGCCCTGTTGGTGCAGAGCAGTTGACCAGCTTCAAGTATCTTGTCTTCGGAAACGGCCAGCAACGCCCATAGCGGGCGCGACCGTTGCTCATTGAACTGATGGCTGAGCGCGCGCGTCCGATCCGTTCAAGTGAGGGTCGTAGCGTGTCCAGACTTCGCCAAGGTGATATTTTGCCGGATCCTTCTTATTTGGCATGATCAGCGAAAAAATATGGCGGCAGCAATCACCTGACCGGGTTAAGATCGGTCAGGCTGCGATACGGAAAGGCAACAGATCCGGCAGCAATAGCTGCGCTTCGTGGCGTTTGAGACATGGGCGGGCAGTTCTGCCATAGGCGTTGGGATTGGTCCGCAACTCAGGGAAGATGCTGAACATCTCCTCGCGTGACTGATCCGATATCGCCGAAATCCCTACATCGCCCGCGTGAAAGCTTTCGGTGGCGGCACCATCTGCGTAGACCACTTCATGGCAATCCAACATCATGTGAATATAGGTCACCGAGGCTTGCGGCGCCGCGACGACATCACGTCCATCGACCAAATGCTTGGCGGCAATCAGGACCTCGTCACAGCCAAACAGAAGCTCGGCCTTGTAGCCAGTAAAGAGAAGCCGGTGCTGCGGCGATACAAGCAGGTCACGCGTCGCGCCGTCAAGCACATGCGCGGCGATGGAAATAGGCGCAAACTTGTCAACACCTGCTACTGTGCGGCTGCCGATCCAACGGATCGGTTGGGGTCCATGATCGCGCGTGACCACCATGTCACCAATGCGCAGCGTTTCGATCGCGCGCTCGCCCTGCGGTGTAAGGATACGTGCGCCCGGGGTGAAACAGATGATGTTCTCGATCTCGGAAAAGTTGACGACCGTGCCGTCAGCCGTGGTGAAGGTGCCCGAAAGCCCCCCAGCCGAATCATCGGTGTTGGTGAATGTGATGTTGGTGCGTGATCCGTTCAGATCAAGCGTATCCCCGCCCGTCTCGCCGCCCTCTCCGCCGACGATGGTGATGCTGCCCCCACCTGCCCCTGTGGATGTGTCGATCACAAATAGATCATCACCATCGCCACCATAGAGCGTGTCATTCTCGCCCGAGATCAGCGTGTCGTTGCCGCCCCCGCCAGAGACCAGATCGGCCCCCGCGCCGCCGTCAAGAAAGTCATTGCCCGCAATACTGTCGGTGCCCACAATCAGCGGACTGGTGGCCAGATCCTGTGCCGTTCCGCCCGGCGGTGTCACACGCCCGGATAATACGTTGCCGCCCAGATTCTCCCAGTAACGCGCCTCGATGGTGTAGGTTTGGCCCTCCTCCAGCGTCACCTCGCCCCAACGGGTGGTAGCGCCCTGATGATAATCGTTATTGAGGAATGACCCGGTCGTGCCGTTCTGGTTGGTAAAGGTGACTGGATTGCCCTGGCTGTCGAAGATGCGAAGGGTCGAACCATCATCCGAGGTAGTCTCAAACCGGTAAACGCCGTCAGCCGAGGCGATCAGCTTTGAGGTATAGATTATCCCGTAGTCGTTCGGGTCATTCTGCCCCGTCGCCTGCTGGCCGTGGCCGGTGACATCGAATCCGGCAGACGTGCCAGAGGCAGCGAGTGTCCCACTCTCGATGGTGAAGGCCTGCCCGTTGGCCGAGCTGAAGTCCCGGGTGAAAACCTGATAATTCCATCGCTCCGCCTCACCGGCATCGCCATAGAGCACATCGGCGCCTTCGCCCCCCTCAAGGCTGTCATCGCCCGCGCCACCGATCAACGTATCGGCTCCATCCTGACCGAGGAGCGTGTCATTTCCGGCCTGCCCGCTCAGCGAATCATTCCCTGTGCCACCAGATACCGAGTCGTTGCCCAGACCTGCCAGCACCGTATCATTGCCCACACCTGCGTTGATCACATCGTCGTTGAGGCCGGGACCACTCAGACCGTCACCATTGTCGACCCGGTCCGAGCCAGAGTTGATTGGCTCCACATAAGCGGCATCGATAAGATCATCGCCCGACGTGCCGTCGATTACGCCGTCATCCCAACCCTGAAGAAGGCGGTTGGTGCCAAAATTGGTATTGGTGCTGGCGTTCACGCCGTCCAACCTCATGGACACAATCGGGCCAGCCTCGAAGAAGCCTACATCGAGATTGTCGGTGAACTCCGGCGCAAGGAACAACTCGCCCGTCGTAGACTGCGCCAGAACCGCCGTAACCTGCCTTGTAAGTCCGTTTGCATAGGTGATCGTGGCGTTGAACACGCTCAACCCATCAAAGGTAAAGGTCTGCGTCCCGCTGCCGATATCGGTCGAGAACGCGTCATTCGTGACGCTGTTGTTCATGTCCAGAGCGCCGGCAGCCCCACCGTTGTCGATGGTGGTCACACTGGTAATGTTCTGGTAGAGCGGATCACCTGCTGCGCCATATACACGGCCAACAAACAGGTCGGCATTCTCGGCATTGCTGTTGCCCTCGGTAGGGTCCAGCACAAGGGACTCATTGCCCAAGTATATCCAGTTGAATGTGGTTGGCATGGCACTCGCTTCCCGTTGTGTCCGTTCGGGGTACAATCTGTTTGCGGCGCCAATTCGTGCAATTTCAGGTAAATTTAAGACAGATTGCAGCAAGATAAAAACAGGGGCGTTTGAGGCATGAAGCTGAATGACGAAGTCAGCTCAATCGCGTTCCGCCTCTATCCGACAGCGTTGGCGCTGATGTATCCGCCGGATACACGGCCTTGTGTCGAACAACTTCCGGTTTTCAGAAAACGCGCCACAATCAACCACGCGCATTGCCGCCATGGCTTTGTCGCAAAAATCGTTCTCCCGTCTGAAGTCTCGGCTCCCGTGTGCGGTCAAGCCCAAGCCATAGCCACGGCGCGGCGCTAAGGTTGAGGGGCGATGGTGGCGTTGACGTTATCGCTCATATGGACCCGCTTGGCTTCCAGCCGCCTATCGTCAAAGTTCAATGCAAACGGACAGCAGGGCAGACAACCCGCCCCTAAGTAGACCAGCTCTTGGGTACGTTGGGGGACGGCGAATATGTTTTGTTCGTCAATCTGGGTTCATTCGCGCGCGGCGCTGTAGAGCTGGAGCGCAACCGCGCAAAACTGAGACTTATCAACGGCGAACAATTTGTAGAGCTGATTTTCGAGCATTACGCCCAACTCGCCCCGCGCTATCGCTCTATGATACCGCTCAAACAGATATTTGTGCCGGACCTGCCCCAAGACCAATAGACAATTATGCCCAATCGAAATGGCGGATAAAATGGGGGATGGGGAAACGGCAAGAAATCCTAAATATTTGAAAAAAATTTAGGATTTCTGGCGGAGGGAACGCGACTGGCGTCTAACCTTCTCTACCCCCTAAGCTATTGAATTCACTATACCAACCCGTCGTTTGGAATCCCACTCGCTTCAAACGCGACTGAGAACCAAGCCGGTGCAGTTCGCAGGCGTTCACCCTCGTGAAACACGGCCCACTAGCAACTGTTTCTATTCATTGCGCTGGATCTGCCAAGGCTACAGGTTAACTATCTCTTTTTCGATGACCCGTTGGGCCAAAGCAAGCACTTTGCCAGCGTCAAAGTTCGACGGTGTGAGTTGACCATTGTGAACGAAATCCGATCTAGCGGAATAAAGCTTCTTAATCTGCGCTCTGATGCCATCCCGGTCTATCGCCGTTGTGCCAACCCAGTAGGCAACTGCATCCTGCAGCCGCGCGGATAGGTCTTCCTTCCGCCTGTCTAGCAGAAAACCTTCAAGAAGAGTTGCGAGAAACATAGCCTTTTCGCCTTCGCTCCACGCCGCGTGGGCTCTCAAGTACATCCGGAGAGCCTGTCTTATTTCCCGTGCTCGATCGTCTTCACCGCGAAAAAGTCTTTCAAGCTGCCGGATACGGCGGCCAAGCGGTCGGCCAAGCCCCTCACGCATGTCCAACTCACCCTCAGAAGTTAAACTTGGAGAATAGGATACTGAGTACGCAACTCCAGACACGATCGAATGAACGTATGATCCAATGTTAAACGTGGCCCCGCTTCCTATCAACATTTCTGGGGGAGAAATGAGATGAGTAAGTTCAAATTTGCATAACTCAGACGCAAGCAATGCTCCCTGTATTTCCTGGCACAGAGCCTCTACAAATAGTTTGACCCGTTGAAAGTTCTTTCCGTGAAGGGAGCCTTCGACCCAAATCCAATTCTCGTGACGCAACCGGTTTTGACTTTTTTGCCGTGGTCCGAGGTTAAAGGAGCCTACCACATCGAAGGCCCTCAGTGATGAGTAATTGCTTGTTAATCGAACACGCATAGCTGACAGGGAAGGTGCGTCGAGCTTGTTTCGTTCGAATTCAACCGTTAGCTCTGGACCAGACCTGACATAAGCAACTGGGACTTGAAAGTGGAACTCTCTACCATTCATGAGCGCAAGTAGGCCGTCAACCTCATGTTCTGGGTTTAGAGTTCCATCGTCAGGAACCACGCCATCAGGACCCAGAAAATACATCCGATCATTCGGGTCCGAGGTGATTGCCTTCCTAGCTTGCTCCTTCGTATCAAATGCATTGTTTCTGAAAAGAAAATCTGCCCGTTTTTGAAACTTTATTGATATCTCTTGCTTCTTATTCTCGAATTCGGCTTTGATCTTGGCGCTGGCTTGCTCATCTTTGGCATCAGAAAGTCGGCCAAAGTAGTCATCCTCCAATTCATAGGATGCATCGATTAGTCTTGTAAGGCTCTGCTTGTCATATTCGTCCGGCATGGTTGTTTTTGCTTGCTACCCGAAGGCCCTTAATGGTTTCTGAAACGTTGCAGACTGACGGCCTTCCTAGAACTTCTCTTGGGCTGACCACACATAAGTTCTTTATTCGTCTTACAGATGCTGGCCCTTCCTAACTGAACTTCAACGATCTGAATGATGCTGTAGTAGGCGGTCCTTGGCAACGGTTTAGGCACCTCCCTCAACTGTCAGCGAAGCACACTTAGATTATGGCAACCACCGATCTGGCCGTAGCGATCATGCTAAGTTCTCCTACGGATGCAGCACCTACTGCCAACTAGTCGCGAACAATGCGCAAGCTCTTCGGCGAAACAAGTGATGCCCGCTTCCCGCTACCCACCATCCGCAGCGAGAAACCTGCAGAAACAAGCTCCGCCACCTCGTCCAGTGTTTTCGCGAAAACAGCATTTTTGGCATGATGCTTTTCTGCCCCAAATTTCGGATCTCCGAGACAATAGCCTTTCGCACTTAATTCTGGTTCTTCAACTGCGCCATCCCTTGGTGAAAGCCGCTCAATTTTGATTACCTTACCTGCCATTCCAAGATCCTTTCCGTTACCACTTCCGCAAAAACATACATTGAGATTCAATTATTAGAGTGTGGCCGAGCGCGCAATGAATTCAGTGGCCATCGGCAGAGAAACGGGACATTCGCGAGACCGGAGGGCGGCAAGGCTGTCGCCAATAGGCGCTGAATTTCGGCTTTGCGAATGTTGTGGACTAGGTGTCAGTGATGAGCGCTAGCAAGATGCTCAAAGGCTGCGGAGACCTGGGAAGCATCCTTCCTGAACCATATTCTTGTATATAAGCTGATGCCTCGGCACTCATGGCCCGCGCCATTGATAGTGAGCGCTCCAACGCTGCTACCTGACCCTGCCAAAGCTCTACTGGTCCACTGTCAGGCGGAGAGCTTCTACGACGTTCAAGTGCCAGTTCCCTGTTTAGAATCTCAGCCTGGAAGTGTCCGAATATCTGCATGGCGAGGTACTCAAGAGCGGGACGGGAGCGCTGCAAGGCCTCAGATTGATAACGTGTCGCCTCTATATTGAGTTGACTGACCTGGCTAGACCTCACTGCGCGCGCAACCTCTGGCTTCTCAAGAACCGATCGCGGCGTTTTCCCTCGAGCCACTGCATTATTGGTCGACGACGTTAACGGCTGCAGGCAAAGATCAACTTGCTCAGTCGATAATCCGGTCCAGCCATCCTTCCCTTTGACGGAACCAATGCGCAACATTTGCGCCGGCACTTCAAGCCGCACCCTGCGCTGAATTGCACGCAACAGGACCTGCAAACGCCGACGGTCGGCGGTCAGCGACTTTCTTTGAGCTTCGGTCGGTGCTGACGCCAGGATCTCATTTGCAGCGGGCGACCAAAGTGGCGGCAGAAGCTCGTCGGGAAAGGGATCGAGACTAACGACAGTCGCTATTACAATCGGCCCGATATCCCGTGCTGGATGCCCTTCTGGAAGCCGCACGCTCGTCTGGACAACGGGCTTCGTGCGTCCAAATTCTTCCATGACGCCGGTCGAGTAACCGTGCACCAAAGCGTCATGCAAATCGCCCCCATGATCGAGAAAATGCAGTGGGCGAGCGGATTTCGAACCCTCGGCGGATCGCTCCCCATCATCAGTGAAAACGCCCTTGCGCGGAGGAGCGGTAATTGCTGAACGCCGATAAATGAAAGGTACATGCCCCGTCATCCAGTTGTCCCGAGACGCTCCCGGCAGCAAGAATGGGCTGTCACCTGCACGCCCCCTCTCGCCAACTCCGTGGTACCAGATTGTCTGGAAGCCGTATCCGTCCTCTTTGTCGACACGACCTCCCACATCGAAATCGGTCGAACTCGAGATTGCCCTGAGCCATGCACCTATCGCGCGCTCTTCCTTGCGTATCGGCGTATCATTTGGACGCGCTCGATCATTCATCATTGCGGGAGCTGGGCACGGCTGCTCATGCCAACTTTCGTATTCTGCCGACGCCCGCCTCACTGTGAAGGGATCAGCTGACGCAAAGCGAGTTTGCAGACCTGTACCCTTACCAGCGAGCGGTGATACGCCACGAGTTGTTTGGCGTTTGATTGCAGCTTGGCCTAGTGAAGCTTGAACCTCAGTCAACTCGGACGGCGATAATGGAGGAAGAGGTGAATCGAAAACTCCAAGGGCGGAAACCAGGTCGGCAATTGCTGCTTCTTGCGAACCTTCAAGCAGGATCCGCCAAATCTCAATTGTACGCTTGGCCCCCTTTCTATCACCTGTGGAACGGAGCCGGTCGACTCGACCGATCAACTGATCAATACTGTCAACTTCCCAAGGCAGAGAGAAAAAGATGATGCCTTGTGCGACGTGATGAAGATTGAGCCCTGCTTGCACCCAATCCCCCACAAGTAACATGCGGCTGTCCCCGGACAGCATAGGAGCAAGTGTCTCTTGAATTTCTCTCAGGTTGGTCACGCCTTCGACGTCAGTCGAAGCGGGGCGGCGCAAGACCGAGATCGCATCCGCAAGATCTGGAAAGTAGCGAGGCAACGCCGTCCTCAGCATGTCGATGGTCGGGTTGTCGCCACATACAATGATGAACGCCTTGTCCGGATTCTCGCCCCACTGAGCGGAGAGAATGTCGAGGAGCGCGTCTAGGCGGCTGTCTCCAGGGTTCTCGAGCGAAGCAATACGCGCCTCTTCCGCCATCTTGCCGAGAGTGCCGCCGCGCGTGGTCACTTCAGCCAAGACCGTACGCGCAGCCCTTGCGCTTCGCTGGAGAGCTTTGGCTGACGTCCATGCCGAACCTTGAAGTCCCTGCTCGGGATCGGCGTCCTGGAGAAGCATATCGGCAATTTCAAATCGCAACCGCTCCGGCGCCAAAGGCTGAATTCGGATTTCGTGGTTCCTTCGTTGAGGAAGGTACTCGCCCCAATCTGCGCGTCCGTTTCGTATTACTCGCCGTCCCGCCCCTGCTCGAACGAAGCCATTGGTTCTTTCGAGCAAATCCTCCGGGTTGCGTATCGCTGAAATGGCCTGCGCCTCGCGATGTTCCAGAAGCTCGTCAAGCGGTCGGCCCTCGATTCTGGCACGAAAGGCAGCTTCAGGTTCGATCATCCGCAGAATGGGATCGCGCCACGAGGGATCGCCAAGTCGGGGTGTGGCCGACAGTACCAGCACCTGTCGAAACTCGTCCGCAACTTGAGACACGAACTGGATTGCATCGCGTGGCATGGTTTGCGGCTCGTCCACGATCAGCAAATCGAAGACAGTAGGGTCAGCTCTAATAGTACGTGCTTCCTGTCCAGTTCGAGTCATAAGATCACGCGGTCTGGCCAGCGTGATTGGCGAATTCTCGTCATCGCTTCCGTCAATGGTCCCGGCTATCGCGGGCATTACATGACCGCGAATCCAAGCCTCCTCTTGCCATTGCGACAAGAGATTGTCCGGTGCGATCACGAGAGTTCTGTGCGACGGATCTTGCCATCGCAAGGCATTGATTATCATCAGTGCCTGGACTGTCTTCCCGAGGCCGACCTCGTCAGACAGCAAATGCCGAATATGGCTGTCGCCCAGCACCCGGCGTACAGTCGCAAGCTGATGAGGTAACGGATCGGCGGCGGCACCTAGAGCGCCTCCCAAGCCAATGCCAAGTGCGGATGTTTTGCGACGTAGAGCCTGTAGCCCGTTTATGAACCGCAGATATTGATCCATTAAATTGGGCTCCCGTCGGGCATGTCCAACAGAGCCAGTTTTCGCCGGAGTGCAACGTAGCGGACAGCGCGGCTGGTTTGTATGTCTGAAAGGCCCTTTGCCAGAAATCGTGGCCACTCATCTGCTTCGATCATCGCCCGCGGCGAAAGCCACAATTGCAGCATTGTCCGCAATTCGGCCCTCCCAAGCCATCTAAGCCCCGGCCGTCGGAAGGCATCGACGTGGCAGGAGTCGAGCAGATCCACAAGATCATCCTCGGTAAGTTCAGCATACCAGGTGTTCATCAGTGCCTTCCACCGCGCTTCTGGCAGGATAAGGTGCCGGAACATTGGTAGAAGCGGGATGTCCCTAGCGCGTTCCAATGCCTTGCGCCATGTCGTCGAGGAACGGGCCATGTCGACTTCTTCGAACGATTCGCGGCCGCCAGCTTGTACGTGTCTACGCAGATCCTCATATGCATCGATGACCGCGAGATCGAGGTCGCCAGCAAGTGCGTCGTCCAATCGGGCCAGCGCGTCTGTTATATCGGGTACCGTTTCCCTCAGACGTGCGATCAGCCGGTCCCGAAGAAAAAGCTGGTCCGAATTGGATTTGATCTCTGGCAGATCCTCGCCTGAAACGAGACCGAGTGCCTCAGCACTTCTCAAAAGTGCGCCGTGTTGAGATAGAATCGAAAGATCGATGCCGGATTCGAGCTTGCGCCATGCCACGCCACAGAGCAAGTCGATCAGTGTTTCTTCCAGAGCTTCAACAACCGACCAGCGTCGCCAGTTACCGAATTGATCGCTCGCTTGGGCCAGTTGCCATGCAACATTGGCACGCGCGAGATCAATCAGGCCAACGCCGTTATTCCGCGAGCTTGCCTCTCGCAAAAGCGCAGGAATTGAGATGGAATCGGCTTCCTGCATACCAATGTGAAACTCTGACCCCTCCGAAGTGATCAGGCCTGACGCTAGCGCCCCGTGATCTGTGGCAGCGGGGAGAATAAGCCGAGTGCCTGCAGGGACGATTTCTGACGTGCGCGGGATAGGAGACTGCAGGGTTGCAACCATGGAAGGCAAAACCCTGCCATCTTCATTTGTACTGATCCAATGATCCAAGTCAGTATCATGGTGAAATTCGCGGTGCATTGGGGGAAGCGAAATGCTGAGTTGCATAAGACCATGAAAATCGACTGTCAGGCGCAGGTCGGAGAGGCCTGCGGAGCCTTCAGCCAGCTGCGCCCGCAGCGCTCGAATTAAGGGTGAATGCCCAGTTATTCGAGCAGGAAGTCGGTCAATGACACCCTCGGAAATCACCTCGGGTACCTCGGCCGATCGGAGCCGAAGCCTTACCGGGACTTCCTCAAGGTTGAGCGGTGCCGTAATCCTGATTTCCAACCGCCCAGCCTCCAGATCGGAGATGTTGGCGTTGGTGGGAAAAATACTGATCGATGCGGGCTCCAGGTCGGGTGGCTCGACAACTTCGAACTCAACTCGATCATGGTCATCGCCATCTGCAGGTCCAACCCAGTGCCTGCCTACACCAGGCTCAAAAACGGACCAATCATCCTCTTGGAGACGGAGCGTTTCGCTGGCAGGCTGAACGCCGTCGAGCAGCAATGTTCGATGTGTCAAGCTCTGCGCGGCAAGTACTGGTACGCCACGGAGAAAACTGTTTTGAGCGCCCGACATTAGCAGACCGAGAAGTCGTAGCGACGGTGCCTTATCGGAAACCTTGAATCCATTTCGTCGCAGCAGTTCGACATCAGCTCCCGAAGATGTCTCAAGCCAACGAAACTCTGGCGTGCCATCGTGGTCGATCCGCAGCAATTGGAGCATTGAGGCATTTGGAGCAAGGGCTTCGTCCGGAAAGATGGTGCGGGCAGTCCGTTCGCCCCGCTCTATGAGGAAGAAGGCCGATTGCAGAGGCTGCAAACTCTCAAGCGCCTCATAAGCGGGACCTTGCTCGACATGTGCTGCATCGCCACGGGATAGAGGGTCGGTAGGCATTCCGGTGAACTTGCCAAGCCCGATTTCCCCACCGGCGAGAAATGAACGGAGCGCGATGGTTTGATCGCTTCCTGCAGCCCTTATCCGGTCTCCCTGAATACGCAACGCGGCGATCACCTCATCACGCGATTGGGACGGCAGCGCAGGCCCTCTGACCAGAAGCTGCTTCGGCACGCTGTCAACAAGCGTCATTACGAATTGAGACGGCACAATCGCGGTAACACGAGCTGATCTTCTTGCTGCAGCCTTGCGCGCTTCAGAAATTGCGCGATGTGAACTGAGGTCTTTCCTTATGTCATTGTCAATCCGCTGCAGGATACCCTGAGAAAGCCAGCCTTCTGCATCTGGCGCAAGAAGACGCCGCATGACCTCTGCAGCAATATCTTCCTGCTGCAACCAGTTCTCGAAGCGACGACTGGCGTGCCCGGCAGCCAGCATTTTGAGATATTCAAGCAGGCCATCCATGTTTTCCGCCGAGATCCCCGCTCTAACGGATCGTCTCAGGGCATCCGTCAACTGCGGCTGTATCTCCAGCGGAACTAGCGCGTTGCCAATCGGCCAAGCGATATGTGGGAAATGACGCTCCCAAGGACTGTCACCCGGCCTTGCCAGTCGAAAACTCCGATGTCCCAGATCAAACAAGCGGGACAATCCTGAACGGAACGCCGACCCGGCTTCAACGCCGAGCTCCTGAGCCAAGACCGGCCAGAAATCGGTACCCGTTCCACGGTACCGATAACCCACCTCAGTGGCCATGACGAGAAGTGGCAGATAGCTCCAAGACCACGCCGCGCCTTCTAGCTGGGGATCGGCTTCAAGCTGACCAGAGACTGCCGTTCTCAGCCCTTCGAGTGCGGCTTCGTCAAGGCCATGCTCAATTGCAAAAAGAGGAAGCTGGTCTCGCTCACCGGCAAGGTCTGCGAAATGATCGGCAAGTGCCTCATGTCTGTCTTTTAGCGCATCGCCGATATGCATTTGTATTTCCCGAACTCGCCACTCTGTTGCCGAGTTTTAGTCCCATAAAGAATTTCACGGCACGATATAACCGTGGCAAGGTTGACTGCTAAGCAATTGAACGTCAATCATCTTCCTGTGGTACTTTGCGAGGCATTCTGTGAATATCGAACCTACTTTGATCACCGGCCTTCGTATACCATCGGGGTCCGGACCTCGCACCAGAAGAGCGATTGCGGATCTGGTGCGCCGTGTCGTAAGCGCCCGCCGTGGCGTCAGTCGGGTTGTTGTGGTGGAATGGATTCAGCAGTTTATCGAGGGACCAGACCGTTCGGAAGCCTCGGCACTCGTCGAAAGCGTGATCGATGTTCTGTGTGAGATAAAGGACGTCGGTTTCGGAAAGACACTTGGCGAGCCAGTCCTCGTGGCTTTGCCCGTACGTCGTATCGCGCTGCCTGACGGCAAGGTCGTTGCTATAGGAGATCATCGTATCGAGAGCGGCACGGGTTCTGAACATCTGGTACCAGATGTTGATGAGACCGCGACCGAGACTCTGATCGATTTTCTCGACTCCTTCGAAGGCTCGGCTGTCTTGACCGGGGCACCCGCTCTTACTCCGAAGGGACGATGGACCGGCGATGGTGCGATGACTCCAGCGCTTCGCAGAGCGCTAACATTAAGCGGCGTGTTCGATCCTGTAACTCTGAAGTGGTCAACGAGCGAAGTGAATGCCGCCTTCATAAAT
>TARA_R110002074_G_scaffold104162_2_pt1 | contig 17207 bp, 13 predicted proteins | sample TARA_R110002074 | Tara Oceans TARA_R110002074 (sample SAMEA4397215) | marine metagenome | biome: Polar Biome; feature: [MIX] marine epipelagic wind mixed layer (ENVO:01000061); material: water (ENVO:00002006), including particulate matter (ENVO:01000060) such as... | depth 10-100 m | reverse complement strand
TGAATCAACACGCGCTCACGCTCTTGGTGAATAATGCGGGTTGAGGCCTACGACGGCGACGGTGACGAGTACGCACGCTGGGTGATGCTTCGAAAGCTGGCCCCGAGCTATCGCCAAATGATGGTCAACACGGCCGACAGTTCGTTGATGAACATCTTTAATGAATTCAACAGCGAAACACCCGACAAAAAGACTCAGCCATCCGCTGAAGCGATCAACACATCAAATCAAGACGAATCAGGAGAATCAGAATGAGCCTTCGCCGACATAAATCTTGGATTGGTTTGGCGTTCAGTGGTCTGTGGATCCTGGGCGGTTTGTACTTCGCGTTCTTGTGGTTCTTTTGCCGCGTCTATGTTCCCGAGGGGCATAGTTTGCAGCTTCGGTACAAAGGGCCATTGGTTTTGACGGCTCCCGAAGCCGAGCCCAATCGATTGGCTGGTGAAGGTGAAGTCGGCGTGCGTGCGAAGATGAAGGGGCCCGGCCGACACTTCTACAACCCGATCTACTGGCAGCGCAACGTGGTGCCGGACACGGTGATTCTTCCTGGCGAGATCGGGGTGGTGACCTGCAAGGTCGGCGATAGCTTGCCCAAGGGTGAGTTCCTCGTCGATGGTGATTTGGACGGGGGAAATCAAGCGACCCAGCGAGGCATCTTGCGAAAGGTTTTTGGTCCCGGCCGATACCGCGCCAATCCGTACGCGTACGAATTCAAGATCGTTAAACGCGAAGTGAAGCGATACGGCAATCAAGAGAAGAACAGTGGTTGGGTTGAAATCCCGACGGGATACGTTGGCGTGGTCACGCTGCAAACCAACAACAAACAAGCCGGTTTGGAAAAAGGTGTTCAGTCGAAGGTGTTGCAACCTGGTCTATACCCGGTCAATCCCAACGAACAGCAGATCGACATCATCAATGTTGGCTACAACGAATCCAGCATCGAAGTTCAGAAGCAAGTCGATGCTCAAGGCAACCAAATGCATGACGAGCATGGTGAGCCACTCGCGACACAAGACACGGGAATCAACTTCCCCAGCAACGATGGTTTTGACATTCAATTGGACTTCTCAGCGATTTGGGGCGTGATGCCCGAAAACGCTGCCCAAATCGTTCGCGTCTTTGGCAACTTGGACGCAGTGGAACAGAAGGTCATTGAACCTCAGAGCGAAAGCATTTGTCGCAACAATGGTTCCAAAATGGGAGCGATTGAGTTGCTGATTGGGGAAACGCGTGAGCAGTTCCAAACCGATGTCAGCGAAGATTTCCAAAGCGTGCTGTCGGAGAAAGAAATCTCAATGCTGTACGGCTTGGTGCGACACATCTATATCCCCAAGAACGTTCGCGAACCGATTCAGAAGGGATACGTCAGCGATGAATTGAAACTGACTCGGGATGAGGAAACCAAGACGGCTCGGATCGAGGCGAATCTGCGAGAAGCGGAACGCAAAGTCGACCTGGAAGCCGAACGCGTTCAGGTGGATACCGAGCGATTGCGTGCGGGTGTTCTGGCCGAAGGCGAAAAGAAAGCGAAGGAGATCGCCGCGGAAACAGAGCGATTGATCGCCCAAATTGACCGCGAGACGGCTGAGTTGGACGCTCAGCGATCGGTGTTGCTGGGGCGCGCGTCGGCGGAAGCGAAGCAGATGGCGGCTGAAGCCACGGCGGACAAATTTCGGTTGGCGGTGCAGGCGTTTGGATCGCCCAGTGCATTCAATAAATGGGAATTTGCCGAGCAGTTGCCGACGTCGCTGGATCTGAAAATGTTCTACGCCGGCGAAGGCACCCTTTGGACCGACCTGGAAAGTGTCCAGCCGACGCTGCCTCTGAAGTCCGCTCCAAAGTAACGGCTCACGCAGCAAAGGCACGCTCAAACTCATCTCGGCGGGGACTTCGGTCCCCGCCGTTTTTGTTGATGAGCAGCGATCCACGTCGCGTCCTACCTGGGAAAGTGCGGCCGAATCGCCTCTCTGTTCCGACCGCACCAATCGCCGCCTCGTCGCGTACTGCTGTGGACCGACCCGGCGAGATGGGTATCTTCGTTTGGATCGGATGCCCGAGTTCGTCGCGAGACTTCGCCGGTCGGGCACACTTCACGTTGTCCTTCCAAGCAAGTTTCGATGAACGAACTGAACGAACACGCTGAGTTTTTGTCAGACGCGGAGCTTTCCGAAGCTGCAAAGCAACAACGGCAGCTGACTGAACGCATCGCTCACGCCAGCAGTCCCTTTCGCGAAATCGTGACCCAGATCAATCACGTGTTGGTGGGCCAAAGTCATCTTGTCGATCGCATGCTGATCGGTCTGCTGACCGGTGGCCATCTGTTGATCGAAGGCGTTCCCGGATTGGCGAAGACCACCGCGGTGGCGAGTCTGGCCAAAGCGATCAACACCGGATTTCAACGCCTGCAGTTCACGCCAGACCTTCTGCCAGCGGACTTGATTGGAACTCAGGTCTATCGTCCGCAGGATCAAACGTTCGTCGTCCAGAAAGGGCCGATCTTTTCGAACTTGGTGCTCGCTGACGAGATCAACCGGGCGCCGGCGAAAGTTCAGAGCGCTTTGTTGGAAGCGATGCAAGAACATCAAGTCACGATCGGTAGCGAAACCTTTCCACTGCCCGAGCCGTTCTTGGTGATGGCGACGCAAAACCCGGTGGAGCAAGAAGGCACGTACGCGTTGCCGGAAGCTCAAACTGACCGATTCATGCTGAAAGTCATCGTCGATTATCCCAACCGCGAAGAGGAGTTGTTGATTCTTCGTCGAATGGGAAAGACGGGTACGAAATTGGAAGTCGACGCGGTCGCTTCGCCAGAGGACATCTTGGCAGCACGAGCGTTGCTCGACGAAATTCGCGTCGACGAAAAGGTGGAGGGCTACATCGTCGATCTGGTGATGGCGACTCGGCGTCCAAAGGCTTACGGGTTGGAATTGGATGGATTGATTCAGTTTGGTGGTTCGCCGCGAGCAACGATCAACCTGACGCTCGCTGCCAGAGCGGCCGCATTTTTAGCGGGACGAGCGTACGTGCTGCCGACCGACGTGCGTTCGATTGCGTTGGACGTATTGCGGCATCGGGTGATGATCACTTACGAAGCCGAAGCGGAAGATTTGACCAGCGAATCCATCGTGCAGCAAATTCTCGATCACATTCCGGCACCTTAAGCGATGACTCCCAGCGAAATCCTTCGCAAGATTCGTCGAATCCAAATTCGAACCAGCCACCGTGTCGACGAGATGTTGGCGGGGACATGGCATTCGGCATTCAAAGGCCGAGGCATCGAATTCGAAGAGGTTCGCCCCTACCAAGTCGGCGACGATGTTCGCACGATTGATTGGAACGTAACCGCGCGCCAAGACGCTCCCTTCGTCAAGCTGTTTCGAGAGGAACGCGAGTTGGCGGTGATGTTGATGGTGGATTGTTCGGCGTCATTGGACTTTGGAACCCAGTCGCAAACCAAACGCGAATTGGTGACGGAACTGGGAGCGACCCTGGCGATGTCGGCCATCAAAAACAACGATCGGGTTGGTTTGACACTGTTCAGCGAAGACATCGAAAAGAGTTTTCCCCCACGGCAAGGTTCACGTCATGTGCTGCGACTGATTCGCGAAATGTTGACTCATCCTTGCAGTGGATCTGGGACCGATGTTGGAGCTGCTCTGGAACACTTGCAGCGGACCGCGAAACGAAGGACGGTCGTGTTCCTGATCAGCGACTTCCAATCCAAGGACTACGAGAAATCGCTTCGCGTCGCTTCTCGAAAGCATGATTTGATTCCCGTAGTGGTCACGGACGCTCGAGAAATGGAGATGCCTGCGGTGGGTTTGGTTCCGCTTCGCGACAACGAAACCGGTGATTTAAGTTGGATCGATACTTCCAGCCGCAAGCATCGCGAATGGTATGCACAGATGGTTCAACAACGAGAGGAGCAGCGAGACGCCTTGTTTCGACGTTACCGAATGGAACCACTGCACTTAAGGACCGGAGAAGACTTGGGCGAACCTTTGCGTCGCTACTTCCATCAACGGGAGAACCGACGATGAGGATCGGAAAAGCAATGAGCCAAAGACGCCGCTCTCAAGCGATGTTGACGATTTGCAAATGGATGGCAGTCCTACTGTGCGTCGCGGCGACGACCGCTGCATACGCTGATGCGATCGTTCAGCGGCAGAGCGATGGTCCGATAGAATTCCGACTTCGTGTGTCCGATTCGGAAACGCTGATCGCAGAACCTTTGCAATTTGAATTGGAAGTCATCGTTCCAAGCGAGTTGCAAGTTGTCTTGCCCGCGCTGGACCAGTCTCTCGGCGATTGGGAAATCATCGCGAAGGAAGTTCGAGAGGACTTGCCCCACGCGGATGAGGCAGGCCCCAATTTGCGTCGATGGTGGGTGCGATTGACGCTGGAGACTCTGCAGACGGGCGAAGTGACCATTCCGAGTGTTGAAATTCAAACGCTTCCAAGGCAATTGGAGAGTCGATCCGAGAATGCCGCCATCGATTGGGAGAAAGCCGGTTCTCTGGTGACGCAGCCAATTTCCATCGATGTTGTCAGTGTCCTATCGCAAACTGCTGACCCGACAAAGCCTGAGCCGATTGTCGGTGCCATTGCGCTGCCAACCGAGGAAACGCCATCGAGTTCTTCGCTGGCTGGCGTCGTTGTCGGTGTGATCGGAGTCTTGATTGCCGGAGCATTGTTGATTCGCCGGATTCGATCTCGTGGAGAAATTTCCAACGCGGACTGGGCACGCCGACAGCTGACGGATCTGCGTTCTCAATGGCGCAAGCAACGACTCTCTCCCGACGATTGTGCACGTCAGTTGTCACCGATCTTTCGCGAATGGATTGGTTCGATGATGGGACGAGAATCGGCGGTCACGTCGGACGAAGCATCGGCTTGGCTGCGGGAAGTCGAGCCGGCGATTGATGGTGAACTACTGACGATGCTGACTCGAGCGGACGAGGTTTCGTTTGCCGGTATCTCGGCGACATCCTCGGAAGTTGATTCTTGGCTCAATCGGTCCGATGACTGGATGAAACAGCTTGAGACGTTGCAGGTTCGAATCACACAGGAGGCCAACGCATGAATTTTGCATGGCCTCACGCGTTTTGGTTGCTGGCGTTGATTCCACTGATGGCTTGGTGGATGTGGCGTCGTCGAGGCACGGCCTCTATTGCTTTCAGTTCGGTCGCCGCGGTCGATGAACTTCCGCCCAGTTTGCGGCAACGTTGGATGTGGTTGCCGAAGGCGTTGACGCTGATTGCGTTTGCATTGTTAGTGGTGGCGTTGGCACGACCACGCGAAGGACGCGAACAAACGGTTTCGCAAACCGAAGGGATCGCAATCGAAATGGTGATCGACCGTAGCGGCAGCATGCAAGCGATGGACTTCAACATTGACGGCGAGCCCGTTGACCGATTGACCGCGGTGAAGAACGTGGCCAGCAAATTCATCACCGGTGGCGAAGATTTGGAAGGGCGTTTCAGTGACTTGGTGGGGCTGATTACTTTCGCGGCGTATGCCGATGCGGAAACGCCTCCGACGCTGGATCATTCATTTGTGGTGTCACGGTTGAACCAGACTGAGATCGTCAATCGAAGAGATGAGGACGGAACCGCGATCGGAGACGCCATCGCATTGTCGGTCGAAAAACTGAACGCCTTGGATGCAAGGCAGGAAAGAAAGGTGCAGAGCAAGATCTTGATTTTGCTGACCGATGGAGAGAATACCGCCGGTGAGTTGGATCCGGTTCAGGCGGCCGAGCTGGCCGAAACAATGGGAATCAAAGTTTATGCGATTGGTGTTGGCACAAAGGGCAAGGCTCCCGTGCCCGTCCGTGACCCATTCACCGGTCGTCAGCGGCTGCATTACATGGAGGTGAACATCGACGAAGCGACACTGCAAAAGGTGGCTGAGATTACCGGCGGCAAGTATTTCCGGGCGACCGACACCGATTCGCTCGATGCAATTTATCGCGAAATCGATCAATTGGAAAAAACGGAAGTCGAAACACAGCAGTACGTCAGCTATCGAGAGTTGGCCGTTCAGCCGTGGTATTGGCGTTCGTTCACGGTTCCTCCTGTGGTTGCGATGGCGTTTGTCGTGTTGATCCTTCGTTCGCTATTGGAACACCTTTGGCTGAAGGAGTTGGTGTGAACACGTCTGACATACAGTGGGGAAATCCTGGAGCTCTGACGTGGTTGATCGTCGTTGCGGGTGTTGCGTTGCTATTCGGCTATGCCGGCATTTCGCGGCGGATCGCTTGGAGACGCTTCCTCGGAACGCGTCCGACTAACCGGTTCGCGAATCCATCGAAATGGAATCGGCCTGTTCGTGCATTCCTATTGTTGGCGGCGTTGGTGCTGATGGTCGGCACGCTGTCCGATTTGCGTTGGGGCAAGGCGTGGGAAGAAGTTCCCCAACGTGGAATCGAAGCGGTTTTTGTGCTGGATGTTTCCCGCAGCATGTTGGCGGAAGATGTTTCGCCGAACCGATTGGGACGCGCCAAGCAACAAATCAAAGACATGGTCGATGAGATGCCGGGCGACCGAGTTGGGTTGGTCGTGTTTGCTGGCGAGACTCGACAAACGCTGCCGCTGACTCGGCATGTGGAAGATTTCAAACAGACGTTGGACTCCGTTGGTCTCCACTCGGTGCGTCGAGGCGGTTCGCGTTTGGGGGATGCCATTCGAGTTGCATCCGATGCGTTCCTGGACAAAACGACCGACCATAAAGCCATGGTGATTTTGACTGATGGAGAGGACCAAGAGAGCGATCCGGTTTCCGAAGCGAAGCGGGCCCACGAAGAAAAAGGCATTCGCATTTTTACGATCGGTTTGGGCGACATGGACGAAGGCTCACGAATTCCGGATGTGGATCCTGAGCTGCCTCGTCGGCAGAGCGGACGCTATGTGAAGCACAGAGGACAAACGGTGATTTCAAAGATGAACGGTGCCATTTTGAAGGAGGTCGCCACGCAATCCGATGGAGCTTACATCCCGGCGGGAACCAAACGAGTGGATATGTCTGATGTGGTTCACGGGTACATCTCAAACGTCGACAAAACGGATTTGCAGACGGCCACAATCAATACATTCATTCCTCGCTTTCATTGGTTCTTGATCCCGACAATGCTGTTGCTGGCTTTTGAGGTTCTGCTTCGAGGCTGGCCGAACAAACAATCCGTTGCGGAGGATGAAACACCCGTTCGTTCCGCGGAACCACTTTTCCGAAATGCCGCGAAAGTGGCATTGGTTCTGCTGGCTGGAACACTGAATTGGAGTGGGACACTGCGTGCTCAGGATGCCTTGCGGTCACACGGTGGGCCGATGTCGCCTGTCGATCGCGTCGGTCGCGAGCAGTTCAACCAAGGTGTGGAACACTTTGAATCACGAGAGTTGGATGCAGCGGAACAACTCTTTGCGGAGGCGGCGAGTTCGCTCGATACGTCTCTCGCCTTGCGGGCTCGTTACAACCTTGGGAACTGTCAGTATTCACGAGCATTGGCGGGAATGCAGATTGAGCCAGCCGCTGCAAAGGAGGCATTGGATGCTGCGATCGCGAATTTTCGATCCGCGATTCAGGTGGCTCGGTCCATGGATCATGCTGCGGAATCAAGCGACGATTCGGTAGTCGACGTGGTGCGTCGAGCACGCACAAATTTGGAATTGGCGTTGCGGCTGAAGCAGGAATTGGAGCGGCAGGAGGAACAGCAATCGGGGCAGTCAGAGGACGGGGCTTCAGAAGAGGAATCCAAGCCCTCTGAAGAAAACTCGTCGGAAGATCAGCAGGATCAAAACGGAGAAGATCAATCGGCCTCGGGCGACCAAAACGAAAGTGAATCCCCGAGCGACGGAGGCGAGTCACAAGAGAGTGATTCGCAGGAGTCTTCCGCCGGTGAGAAGCAGGAAGATGAGCAACAGGGTGGCGAGGACGGCAACGAAAGTGAGTCAGAAGAGTCTGGACAAAATTCCGCCCAGTCCGGAACTGACTCAAATCAAATGCCGGAACAGGATTCACCGCAGGATGGGGCGGATGATGCCGAATCATCCGCCGACGAATCCACCGGAGCGGCTCCTGAGGGACAGTTGCAATCTCAATCGGAAGGAAGCGACGAATCCGAAATCCAGGAAGGCGAAGGCGGTGCGATGACACAACAAATGATGCCGCAATCCATGACTCGCGAGGAGGCTTTGAAGATGCTTCAAGCCGTTCGCGACCGAGACATGCTGCGACGTTTCGGAAGAGAACAACGAGAACGATCACGTCAAATTCCAGTGGAAAGAGATTGGTGAGGTCGATCATGAAATCCATTGAATGTGCAAATTGGAAGCGGCAATGCGCGAGCCCCGCCATTCGACTGCTCGTCGTGTTGATGTGCTGCGGGTTATTTACGTGCGCTGGCATAGCAAACGCGGCCGACGTGACGGCGAAGTTGTCGTCCAAGGAGGCGTATGTGGGTGCCTCATTGACTTTGCAAATCCAAATTCAAAACGCAGAAGAGTATGAGCTCCCAGAGTTGCCAACTGTCAAAGGTGTCGAAATTGTTCGCGAAGGGGCACCTCAACAGAGCCGGAGAGTCGCGGTCGTCATTGGCCGAATGTTGCAGGAACAGAGCATCACGTTTTTGTACCGCGTGACTCCGACCGAAGTGGGGACCTTTGAAATACCAGCGATGAATATTCGGGCCGACGGTGATGTGTTTCGGACCGAACCGATGACCTTTGTTGCAACGGCGAGCGAAACCGGCGATCTGCTATTTGTGGAAATCGAAGGCGAAGAAAGCTCGGTGTACGTTGGTGAGCCAATTCGATTGACATTGAAGATTTGGCTTCGTCCGTATCGGATGGCGGACCAAGAATTGACGCTATCGGAAGGCGACATGTGGTCGATGCGTTCTTCTCAGACCGAGTGGGGCGAATTCACGAAGGCGTTGGAGGACATGCGTGCACAAAACCAGCGTCCTGGAGGACGGTCGGTTCTGCGTGAGGATCAAAACGGTCAATCTCGTGAATACTATCTGTACGAGATCGACGCCGAGATTTATCCCAAGAAGCCTGGCAAGGTTGACGCCGGCGGTGTGGAAATCGTCTTCAACTATCCGACCGAAATTGGTCCGGCATCGAGGCGAGATCCGTTCGGCATGGGATCGATGTTTGATGACGATTTCTTTCGCTCTCCATTTGGGCGACCACGGTTTGCTGTGAAGAAGTCTCGGCCGATACGAGCGAAGGCTGAGATCGATGCAATCGAAGTGCTGCCCATTCCCACCGAAGGTCGACCGGATGGATACAACGGTGCGGTAGGCGAATACACCATCGTCACTCAGGCGACCCCGCAGTCGGTTGAAGCCGGTGACGCGGTCAAGTTGAAGATTGGAATCACTGGCGACGGGCCGATGGAATTGGTGCGATGCCCTCCGTTGTCGACCATGCCGGAGTTGACCGCTGATTTCAAAGTCTCTGATCAACCGCTGCCCGGTTTCGTCCAAGACAACATGAAGGTGTTCGCTCCGACGATTCGTCCCAAAAACGAAGGTGTGACTGAGATTCCGTCGATTGAATTTCATTTCTTCAATCCGAAAACGGAATCGTTTGAAGTCGCGAAGAGTGAACCAATTCCCTTGCGTGTCAAACCGTCGGAGACTCTGAAGCTGGGTTCCATCGTTTCTAATGGAAACCGATCGGCGGACTCCGATTCGGTCAGCGGAGCAGGGCAGGGCGGCGAAAATGCAGGGGAGGTCTGGGCGACTTCACTCTGGCAAAACCACACGTCGGCGGATGCACTTGAAAACGTGCCAGTTCGCAAAAAGCAGATGCAAGGTTGGTCACTGATCGTGTTTCCGGGTTTGGTCTGGTTCAGTCTTGTCGTTTGGCAGAACCGAAATCGCTGGATGACCTGGATGCCCGAATGGAAGTCACCGGGCGAGCGTGCCAGGCAAGAGATGGAACTGGCCGAGGATTTACCGGCGATTGGGCAAGCCATGGCTGCGTATCTGCTGCGACAGTTCGGGACCGATCGTGAATCATCGAACTGGATGTCTGGGGTCGGTGGTGTGCGAGCGACGGGAGGTTATGGATTGGCCGCTGAGGTCGAGTCATTTATCGAACGTTGTCAGCGTGAAGAATCGGTGGTTCCGTCGGAAGCGACGGTCGCCGCGGAGCCAATGCGGTCTCGCGGTGTGGCATTGATTGAACAACTAGAAAGCTTTCGCGAGCAACAACGCCCCTCGCGAAGTTCACGTACGAAACCTGCCTCTGTTTTGCATTCACGAAGTGTGGCCAGAACACTGGGGTGGATGATCGTCGGCTGGACGTTGGCGAGTGGTGGCGTCTTCCGTGATTCCATGTTGAAGTCGTTCGCGATGGAGATTGCTCCGGCGAATAGAGGCAATGCAGTTGAGCCACTCGACGGCGTGACCTTGGATCAGACATCGATGTCTGTGTTGTTCCAAGAAGCCAACCAAGCCTACGAGCGTGGAATGTCGATGCTGGAAATGGAAGACTCTCGTGACGCATCGACGAAGGATCTGGCTAGCGATTTGCAGTCAGGACGTGTGGATGCGAAAGCGGATTTTGCGTTGGCGGCAACCCGATATCAGACGCTGGTGGACGCGGGAGTCGAGAATCCTTGGTTGTATTCAAACTTAGGAAATGCCTGTCTGCAGTCCGGCCAAATTGGAAGAGCGATTGCAGCTTACGAAAATGCGTTGAAGTGGAATCCGGAAAACGATTCGCTTCGCACGCGATTGTGGTTGGCTCGCGATCAAGTCGAAGAGTCCAGCGATCATGACCTGTCGTGGGAATTGTGGACCCAAAGAGCGATCTCGCCGGTTCTTTTCAGACACTGGGGATCAAGCCAACTGCGCTGGACAGTGATCGCTTTGGCTGTTGTCTTTTGGGTTTTGCTGATTTCACTTCGGATCGGGCAAATCGCACCTGAAACACGTCGTGTGGCACGTTCAATGGCTTCTTTGCTTGTGGTGGTTGCCGTGGGCGGAAGTGTGGTTTGGTGGTTGGCGACATCAGCGGTTTCAAGACCATCCGCCGGTTATATTGTCGCTGATCAGGTCACCGTTCGGACCGGCGATGCTGATTCGTTTCCTCCTCTCATCGAGTGGAGCAATGCGGATGGGAAGCAAGTGGAAGTTGTTCAATCACGCGGTCAGTGGATGCTTGTCCGCACCGCGTCCGCGGAAGGTTGGGTGCCTCGCGGCAAAATCCAGACCATCAAAAACGGCGGACGCGAGATCTTGCTTCCACCAAATATCGACTCCGCTGGGTAGCCCAAAGCACAGACGGCAATGATTTTGAAGTCTTGGGGGAAACGGAATCTATGCAATCAATGGAGACGAATTGATTCTATGTCTATCTTTACCGCCAGAGACGCCTGCTCTTTAAAAGCTTGAATCGTCACGAGATGGTGCCGTATTTTGTTGACTCTCAAAGATTCCAATTGAGGAACGTTGGCAATGCCGAGCACCAGGTTGGCTATATTGCTGGATGCAGTTTTGTTTCTTTTTAGATGAGGAGATCTGAATGTCACGCGGGCGGTTGCGTTTTCGATATGGAGTCGTTGTTGTTGCCTCGATCTTACTAGGTATAGGGCACAATGCTTCTTGCTTGGTCGCCGATGAGCCCGACACGTTGTTCTTTGATGGGTTCGAAGGAAAGGTCGATGATCTTTGGGACCCACTGCGACCCGATCCCGATCGTATGTCGCTCACCAGTCATCCTGGCAAACTCACGTTGAAAACGCATTTTGGTGGTCTCGGTGGCAACGCGCTGACGCGTCGAATGCCACTGACACGGAATCTGTATTTGGTGCCCAACCCCGTCGAAGGTGACGACGACTTTGTTGTCACGACCTGTGTCGAGTCCTTTCGGCCAGTCAAGAATTATCAGCAAGCTGGATTGATGATTTATGACGATGACGACAACTATCTCAAATTCGACTATGAGCACAGTGGGCGGCATGCTGGGTTTAAGCACATGCGAGAGAAGGACACGTATCGTCTGGTTGACACCGATGAATTCATGGAGCCTGCCGACCAGCTTTGGTTGCGTGTGATCAAACGTGGAAACGTCTATGAGCGAGCGTATAGCACCGATGGCGAAAAATATAAAGTCATCGGCGAAGCAGTTTGGGGCGATGGCAGCCCTCAGCAAATTGGGATCATGGCTTGCAACGGATCGCTGCGGGACCATGAAATTGAGGCCCAGTTTGACTTCTTCCAAATTCGAAAACTGACAGCCGATGAACGCCAGGACCCTGTTTATTTGCAACGCCAAGAACTTGCCGGCGCATGGGATGTCGTTTCAACGAAAGTGAACGGCCAAGATTTAGTTGAAGGGCCGATCACAGAGTTCAACTTCGATGGCGGCAACGTTTCATTTGTTACTCAGGGTGAACTCACGGAGGTCGACTACATCCTGAACGTCGAATCCGATCCGAAAGGATTCACTCTGTCGTCATTGACGAGGGACGCGCAGGATCCTGTCAACGGAATCTACTCCATCGACGACGATCAATTGATCCTGTGCTTGTCGCTGCCACCCGGCGCACCCGCACCGAAGAAACTCGAATCACTGGAGAACGACGGAAGCATCCTGCTAACCCTTAAACGCTCCCGCTAAACAGTCGCCTAGCACCTTTTAAGCGATGGCTCTTTTATGTGAGGGTGCCGATGATTTCGGTGAGGGTGGAGGCGTTGAGCTCGTCGAGGGCGGCGGGCAGTTGGTCGATCAGCCGCATAGAGACCGTGGGGTCGTAGTAGTTCGCCGTGCCAATTTGCACGGCGGAGGCGCCGGTGACAAGGAACTGCATCACGTCATCAATGTTGGCGACGCCACCAATTCCGATGATCGGAATGTCGACGGCTTGGCGGACTTGATGCACACACCGCAACGCGATGGGTTTGATCGCGGGGCCACTGAGTCCGCCCATGCCGTTGCCAAGTATGGGGCGACGTTTCTTCCAGTCGACCGCCATGCCGAGGACTGTGTTGATCAGGCAGACCGCGTCAGCGCCTCCGTCGGCTGCGCCTTGAGCGATGTCGGCAATGCGAGTCACGTTGGGTGTGAGTTTGGCGAGGATCGGCACGTCGCAGGCATTGCGTGCCGAGGCGACGACTTCGCGGCATGATTCGGCGTTGGTGCCAAAGTCAATTCCGCCGCTGACGTTCGGGCAGGACAGATTCAGTTCGATCGCTGACATGCCATCGCACTGGCCGACTCGGCGAGCGAGCTCGGTGAAGTCTTCGACCGTTCGCCCGGCAACGCTGACGATGATGGGCGTTCCGAGACCAGCCAGGTACGGAAGGTGGTGTTCGAGGAAGGCGTCCACGCCATCGTTATCGAGCCCGATCGCATTGAGCAGACCAGCCGAGGTTTCGACGGTTCGCCAAGGTGCGTTTCCGATGCGTGGTTCGGCGGTGATGGTTTTGGGCAAGATCCCGCCGAGACGAGGGAGGTCAACGATGCCTTCCATTTCACGCGCGTAGCCAAAGGTGCCCGACGCCACCAAGATTGGATTGGGGAGCGTTAGGCGACCGAGTTTAGTTTGCAGGTCAATTTGCGTGGTGGTCATGAGGGATCAGGAGGTGAGCAGTCGGTGGTGAATTTGGTGAAGAAGTCGCTGGGCGACGTGTTCTTTGGTTCCGCGAATGTGTTCGATCACGTCTCCGGACGGATCCAACAGTTCAACTTGATTTTCGCTGGAGTTGATCGCTTCAGGACCGTTGCTGACCATCAGATCGCAGTGCTTGCGTTCCAGTTTGACGGTGGCTCGAAAGCGGCGATCGTCGGTTTCCAATGCAAAACCGACGACCCATTGATCCTGACGTTTGCTCTGGCCAAGGGTGGCGATGACATCGGGTGTTTCAATCAATTCCAACTGAAGCGGTTCGCCCGTTTTAGATAGTTTTTGAGTCGAGACATGTCGAGGCATGTAGTCGCAGGGTGCCGCCGCGCCGATGGCGCCGTCGCAGTCTTGAAAGGCTTCGCCAGCAGCTTGCAACATCTCTTGCGTGGTTAGCACGTTGATCAGTTTCACGCCGTCGGGATAGTCGACCGAGACTGGTCCCGAAACCATGACGACATCATGTCCGAGTGCCAATGCGGCACCGGCGAGTGCGGCGCCCATTCGGCCGCTCGACGCGTTGGTGAGATAACGAACCGGGTCGAGGTACTGCCGAGTCGGTCCAGATGTGATCAAGATGCGACGACGGGGAGAAGTGGAGGCATCTGTCACGGAGAGCGGCCCAGTTCGAGCTGAACGGATTGAATCAAGGTTTGCAGTCGTTGTCCGGTCAGCCCCATTTTCGCGGCCGCCAAAGCAAACAGTCTCTTTTCGGCTTCGACGAATTGCCCGTCGGCGGCCATCATGCGGATCAAATCTTTGAGCAATGACTCGCGGACATCGGGCTCGGTGGGCAAGTGCAGTTTGGCGCTGTCACTGATGCCGAACGCGAGAGCAGCCTCAAGCTCCGATTCGTGCAAACCAAGTTCTTCGCAACGCTCAGCGATCAAGTGGACTTCGCGGTGGCTGAGCGATCCGTCGGCGAACGCCATCACGACCAAATTGCGAAGGTGCTGTTTGCGCTGGTTCGAGATTCGATCGTGATCAGACGCGATTTCTTTCGCGGTTTTGGATTCTTCAGGATCGGGGGCGGGCGATGAATCGCTCATCGTTCGATCTCATATTCGGTGATCTTGCGATACGCGGTCGCTCGGCTGATCCCAAGCAATTTCGCCGCTTCGGGCACGCTACCGTCGCACCGATTGAGTGCTTTTTCGATCAATCGTTTTTCCCAGACATCGATTCGAAGCGTGTCGATCTGAGTCAGCCCAGCGTCACGGAGGCCAAGGTCGTCTTCTTGGATCATGGGCTCATCCGCCATCACCACCGCACTGTCGATGACGTTGCGCAGTTGGCGAACGTTGCCCGGCCAAGCGTAGTTCCGCATCCGCTCGCGAGCAGGATCACTGAGCGACAGCTTGGGCCGACCATGTTGACGAAGAAAATGGTCCAGGAAGTGATCGATCAAGATGTCGATGTCTTCGCCGCGTTCGCGAAGGGGCGGCACAACGAGTTCGAACACGCTGAGTCGATAGTAGAGGTCTTCGCGAAAACGGCCGTCGCGGACGAATTCGGTGAGGTCTCGGTTGGTGGCGGCGATCACGCGAACATCGACGCTGACTTGTTTGGTGGCTCCCACTGGAAGGAACGGGTGACCTTCCAGGATCCGCAGCAGTTTGGCTTGTCCTTCTAGGCTCAACTCACCGATCTCGTCCAGGAACAACGTGCCCTCATTGGCTTGTTGAAACAAACCGTCGTGGTCGTTGTCGGCACCGGTGAACGATCCTTTCTTGTGACCGAACAACTGGCTTTCCAGAAGGTCACGAGGAATCGCGGCACAGTTGACCGTCAACATGGGGCGATCAGTTCGAGTCGATGAACGATGGACGGCACGGGCGACTAACTCCTTGCCTGAACCGCTCTCACCGCGAACCAGCACCGAACCGTTGGCGGCACCGACGCGAGAGATTCGTTCTTTGAGTCGCAACATGGATTTGCTGCTGCCAATCAATTCGCCTTGGTCGGCATTTCGATCAGCGATGCGTTGGTTTTCCAATCGCAGATTTTCAGTCAGCGTTGATTGGGCGATTCCTTTTGTCAGCAGGCTGCCGGCACCGACCGTCAAGTCGACCAGTCGTTCATCGTAGGCAGCACCACTGCGGTGCAAAACCAGCACACCGAGGGAGGTTTCGCCATCGAGGATCGGAACCATCATGCAGGCGTCTTTGCCTGATTTACCGTTGTTGTCTGGATGGTCGCTGATGTAGGGCTTTTGTTCGTTGCTGACGTGACGCAGGCGGCCGCGATCGAATTTGATCGGTTGCGAATCCTTGGGGAATTGGCGTCGGATTTTCCAGCGGCCATCGCCCAAATCAGCGACCAGTGTCACGGTTTCCGACGCAGTGCGATCCAGCAACAACTCGAGAGTCGTGTTGATGACTTCGTCGGCGCGTTTGCCACCCAGCAGCGAAAGGCTGAGTTGATACAAGTCCAACAAGTCATCCGGATGATCGACCAGTTGGCCTGGCTCGCGGATACGATCTGGCTGACGAGTTCGATAGGACTCAAGTTCTTCGTAAACGGTTTGCGACAGCGCGTCTTCGTTGAGCGAGTCTTCGTCGAGGTTGATCATTTGCATGATCGTTTTCCCGATGACGACTTGCGTGTCGTTGTTCAGTCGAGCGGTGCTGACTTTCTTTCCGTTGACGAGCGTCCCGTTGCGGCTTTCAGTGTCGCGAAGTTGCCAGTTGTGGTCTTCGTAATAAATGACCGCGTGGAATCGACTGCTATTGGGATCCGTCAGCATGATCTCGCAGCCCGCAGCGCGTCCGATGTGCATCGGGCGTTCTGGATCCAAAGGGAATTGCGTTCCCTTTTCGTTGCCGTCTTGAATGGCGAGGTAGGCGACCATCAATTCAAGCCGTGTGAAAGTTGGTGGATGGATCGGATGAGTTGTGTGCGGACAACGCGGCAGCAAGTTGTTTGAGTGCAATCGGCGTTGGTTGGCCGGTCAGCCCGACTTGTTCCCACCATCGTTCGACGATGGGAGCTTTGGCGGAAGGAAGTTCGGGTTGCCACATCGACAACGCTTTCGCCAACGGAAAGCGATTGTTGGGGATCATGCCAGCATCGGCCGCCTTGGAAAGAATCAAAGGAACGATCGCCGTCGTCCAAGGAAGCTCGGACGATGTTCCAGCTTCGCCGGTTGCTGTGTCACCGCTTGTCCGAGTCCCACTGCTGCTGTTGTGCGTTCGTGTGTGCGAGCTGATGGCCATGCAGGTGAGTTGGTAAACCAAACGCAACCACTCGGGGACATCGGGATCCATGTCGGTCAGGACCGCTTCGATCCACACGCTGGCTTGTTGTGAACTGGCACCCGCGGCTCCGTTAGCGATGGGTTGCACGGCATGAACGCTGACTCGCGATGGCCACCAGTCGGTCGGCGGGCTGCCGTTCCAAATCGCTTTGCCGACGGAGCGAACCAGTCCGGGGCCGTAGGACTCGTAAGCCTGTTTGAGCGGAGCGTAGCGCAGACGAAGCTGGTCGGCCAATCTTGGTGATCGTGTCGTGAACGCTCGCCGGCATGTTTCCAAACTGCGATGAATTGCCATCGCCGTTTGATCGGATTGCAG
>TARA_R110002074_G_scaffold87945_1_pt1 | contig 17230 bp, 15 predicted proteins | sample TARA_R110002074 | Tara Oceans TARA_R110002074 (sample SAMEA4397215) | marine metagenome | biome: Polar Biome; feature: [MIX] marine epipelagic wind mixed layer (ENVO:01000061); material: water (ENVO:00002006), including particulate matter (ENVO:01000060) such as... | depth 10-100 m | reverse complement strand
AACATCCATAGGAGTATCACCCTCTATAGCCATAGCCTTAAATCTTTTAAGTGAGGAGGCTTCTTTATTAAATACAGCGTCTAGCTTAGTTCCAAATTGCGTTCCGTAGAAGTTACAGTGTGCGGAATTAAGGTCATGCTTATATAACTTCCCGTTCTTAAACGATATAAACTGATTGTTAATCTTAGTTAAGAATTCTGGTGAGTATGAGTAGAAGGAAGAAAATCTATTAGCCTCTTCCCCAAACCCAAAGGTTTCTGATTCTACAGCTACAGTTAAATCTAAAGCTTCCCAGTTATTCACCAGCAATTCCCAGTTAGTGGACATAGAGTCCCAAGCCTCTCCATCGCCAGAGAAGACTGAAGGCATACTTATCACGTACTCATTATATGTAGGGTTGTATCCACCTCTTATCCTATAGTTACTACCAACAGTTCCACCTAATTCGTTTATATCAATATACAGGCTACCTCTATCTCTAACGTAGTCCTTAAGTCCGTAGTTAGATACAACAGTTAGACCATCAGTAGATAACCTAAGTATAGACCCTCTCTTGATGTCCGTAAAGTAAAATACATTACCATACTGAGAAACCGACTCTGGATTAGTTGAGACCCCGTAATCACCAGCGTAAGCTGATTGGGTAGATAGTATTTGGTTAGATAAAGCAACCATCTCTGAACCATTAGGAGAGGTTATAAGACTCTTACCTACCAAGACCTGAGACACTTTATTCTCTTGGAATAACATTAAATCATCGTTACGACTCTCTAATCTTTGTATGGAACCATATCCCTTATTATAATCCATGTAAGGAATTGAAGATAGATTAAAGCTACTTAGGTAGTTAACGTCACCAACAGAAGAGTAAGGTCCACTGTACATAACAGTACTTCCTAATCTCCTCTCTCTAGATAGCCTATTTATAATATTAGCCCTTCCTTTACTGTAGTGATTAGTGTCTTGAAAATCATTTAAGTAATAATCTTCTGTAGGAAACATAGCGTATGCAGGTGTGTTGTCTTTAGCCAGTAATCTAGATTTAAGGTATACGTCTCCACCATGAAGAGTTCCTTTAGCATCAGAAACTGAAATCCCATTAACAACAAGTTGAGATTGTGAGGTACCGATGTGACCCCTAGACTGAAGTCCTGGGTTTATAATATCCATCCTATCTCCAACCTCAAAGAACTGTAAATTGTCTTCTTTCTGATTATCTTTAGGTCTGTATATCTCAACTAAAGCCCCCTTCATTATAGGGTCATACATAAGATTAGATAGGGCTAGGTTGTCGTTACCAGCTTTATCACTAGCGTTATCAATGTCAGGATTATTGATAGTAATGAAGTACCCATCTGCGTTAACAGGGTCTTCGTCACTATTAGAATATAATTCGTATGATGTTATCTCAAAATCATAAACACCATCGAAGTAAGACATATCTCCTTCTGGGGTTATATGACTAATAAGTCTTATTCTGTCTCCCGCAGCGAAAGTATAGTCAATTAAAGAGCTATTTTTAGAGTTGTAACTCCATGTCTGTCCTTTTAGAGCATTTAAGCTAAAGAATATCCTTTCGTCTTCACCAGCATTACCATGAATGTCTGTTATGGTCATTTGGATGAAATTATCCACGGAAGTGTTACCCGTATATGCCCACTGGAAATGTGTAGCCCATATTGGTGGCAAGTGATTTATAGACCACTCTATAGAAACTGAACCATCACCTTCTGACTGTAGGGTAGCTTCGTAAAAACCTAAACCTTCTTCTGAAGCTAATTCGGCAGGTGTCTTAAGGTTCCTTTCAGGCATAGATTTTACATACGTACTACTATCTACTGAGGAATTAACATAAGAAGACCTATTTGTCTCGTCGTAATATACTACACCAAAGTTATGAGTAGCCCCAGATTTAAACGACGAAGCTTTAGTAAGAACTCCTGATGTTATTGATTTACTACCGTTGTTTAGGTAGGCTTCACTAAACGTTGGAGAATAAGCCCACCATCCGTTATTATGAGATGTGTCTATTCTTAGGGAGCCAGAAACTTCCTGAGCAAGTATACCTTCAGTATTACCCCACCCACCGTGTAGTCCGTCGGTTGAATTTATGTATTCGACTAAGGCTGCTGTTAATTCTGAATCTGATGAAACTGAAGTTGGAACGTTATAGCTTAGTGATACTAACCCTTTTCTTCGCTTAGAGCCGTGCTCGTATTTGTATTTATAGTATATTATGATGACATTACTCTTAGAGTAGTTTAAGTTTAAGCTACTTAAGTCAAATAATATTTTAAATGTAGATATAGAATTTGATTCCCCAGCTGTAAATAATGAGTCACTTACGACAAGGGTAGATTCATTTCCAGTATCTGGAGCGTCGAAATTATACCTAGGTTTTAAGGATACATCTATATCTACGTTATCCCTACCGTGCAGTACGTTACCATAAGCCAGTCTGTTGTTAGACATCATAGTCTGAGCCTTAGCTAGCAATGGCACGTCATCGTTAAGGGCATCAGTCTCGTTGAAGTCAACAGCGGTGTATATTCCATCATTCTCGAAGTCAATAAAAGAGTCTTCTACGTTATATAGATTTTCTACCGTTCTATTTCTAGACAACCTTAGGTATGATTTAAAGTTATTAGGAATAGAATCAATAAGGAAAAACTCTCCGTCGTTACCTTTCCTTGCTACAATCTCAATATTAGACACGTCGTCCATGGAGTCAGTAAAATCAACCACTACAGAATTATCTACATTGTAATATGTCGAAAACTCTAAAGACTGATTAGAGTAGTGTATAGCACTCTCTGTAACATTAGAAATAGGACTGTACTTACTATATTCGTCATCTAAGTAGTGATATCTGTATCTGAACTGCCACACGTCGCTTACTATATTGTTTTTACCCAGACTAGCTTTAGTTTTAACCTCAGTTCCTGGTTTGTTTTTAGGTTGGTGCTTAACTGCATCAAAGTACTTAATCTTATCACTATACTCACCAAAGCTAATCATAGGAGAGTAAGCCCCTTCTGGATTAGGGTTTAATAGTATCCCACTTACAGGAGGACCATCGCCTTGGTAAGGTAGGTCTGTTATTATGTAATCATTACCAACCTCTAGTATCTCAGCGTAACCATCTACGGAGCTTACGCTTACTGGAGAGTCTTGGTTAATCCAAACCCCATCACCAACAGAGAAGTTATGGGAAGGTATGCCATCAAACTTAGTTCTCTGACTGTTGTAATTAGGAATCCATTGGTAACGAACGAAGGTTACCGCATTAATAATATTTGCCTCGTTAGCCTTAGCTAGCCTTACGTTAATCCCTCTAGGTCTTTCCTTATCATCCGTCCAGTACAATAAATCATCAACCTTACTTATCCCTGTTATTAGGTGTATGTCGGAGAATTTTAATATTTTCTCAGAGTGCCTACCGTCGTGATAAACTGGAGTGATTTTATTAGTCATATGACTGTACTCTAATATGCAGTCATCGTTACCATACTTGTCGTGTATAAAATAATAGATACTATTAGATGGAGAGTCCTCGTATGCCCCTATGCAGACGTACTCCGATGGAGCTACAACTCCCTGTATATTAGACGATTGTATGTTTATATTATTGTTTACACTATCGTTTACCGAAACCGAAAATTCAATGCCTACAGGCCCAGTAATCGTTAGGTGAGTAGCTCCAGATACGTAGTTAAATGAAAATGAATCATCGTTATTGCCAAAAGCAAAGGTATACCCACCAATAAGAGTATCGTAGGTGTGATTAAATATAGCTGCGGGGATGGATGGTACACCAGCAGAATCAACCCAGGTTATAGTTTCTGTAGAAGTGTACGAGCCTGGTACGGTTATAGTAAACTCAACTGTTTCTGTCTGACCTATAATTTCATCTCCATAGAATACAATTTTATTTACCTGAGCTTGAGATGGGTCCTCATCTAAGAATCCGTCATATACAACCTCTGTATTCCCTTTTATATTCTCTACAACCCCTGCAGTACCGTCAGATGATGATACGTTACGTATATTTAAAGCGTGTCGGTAGTCACCCCCTTTAAGTAAGCGACTATCTGTATCCTTATCAATCCCACCTGTGAATATTCTTTTATCCTGAGCCATTTATTTAAAGTTTAGGTGATTGCTTAAAGTGTTTTCTAGAAGTGTATAGGGCCTCGTCTTTAGAGAACGATTGACTCCTAGCTCTAGCTAATCTCTTTTGGTTGTAAAATTCTTTCCTAGCAATCTGCTTCTCCCCAATAGGTACCCCTCTCTTTCTTTGGATAGATTTCCAGTAGACATAAGAACGTAAAGCTTCTTCAGCAAACTGAGGAACGGCTCTATTAGATAGCCCAGCAGGTGCGGAGCCATTTTGAATTACTAGTATAGATATTCCTTCAATGTCAGAATCTGAGTAAGTACCTCCCTCGTTATCAACCTCTATCTCACTAGCCTCCCAGTCATGGTATTGATTATAAGACACGGTTAATTTACCGTTACTAGACGTAGCTTTATGGTAAGGAGATTGAGTATTTATAGCATCCCTAACTCTAGCCGCAACCTGAGTTGACGTGTCGCCAGAAGTAAAATTAGAGTCTAGTCTAAACATATTACCTACGGCAGGCAAAACAGGGTTTGTAGGTGTATTGATATCGCTGTCATTATGTAAGGTTAAAAACGCAATGGCTTCTGGATTTGGGGGGAGCGGGCTTACGTACATAAAAGCTATAGAGTCTCCGTCGGTTAACTGAGCTCCCGTAGGCATCGTAATTTCAAGTACCCTAGCTATCCCTATAGATTGAGACACACTAAGTCCGTTAGATATATATTCTAATACTACCTTCTTTCCAGATACCTCCGAAGAGAATTGAATCTGTTGAGAGTCTCTGTCTATCCTATAGTACCCGTGAACATTATTCGCCCCTCCAATACCGTACTGACCAAGCCCTAAAGGATTGTTATCATACGAGTTATTGTCATAGACCTCATTGTTCGTAGCCTCAAATCCGTTATTTAAACTTAGCCTACTCTCTGGAGCTAGAGGGTGTATGTTTCCATCCGACCCCATAACACCAACCTTAAGTATCTTTACAGCGTCAGAAGGGAAGGCTAAGGTGTTTAAAGAAGAGCTAACCACCAACTGGGTAGTCTTAACCTCTTGATTAACCTCAAAACTAAGCTCTTTAAGCCCCTGTAAGGCCATCAATTCTAGTTGGTGATACTTCTGACCTTTGTCGTAGTTATCCTCATCTAGAGTTAACATTATGTCGTTAACTAAATCTTTTATTTCTATGTAGTCTGCCATGTCTTAAGCTTCGTTAGGTGAATCTTTTTTACTAGAGTATGCCACTATATCAGCATCCCTTAAGTTAACTCCAACGTACTCCAGAATCTTAATTACTATCTCATTATGACAGGCTGGTCCTAGAGTGAACTCTACTGAGTTTGAGGAATCGTGAATAGGATTGTTAGATGCTCCTATAGAAACATACGCCCATATAGGGTCTGCAGGCTTATCATAGAACTTAACGGTAATGTCTGCAACTATGCTAGATGGAAATACTTCTACCTTGTCTCCATACATTAAAGCTACTGGGTTGTCTACACTAGGACTAGTTATAGTACTTCGTAGTATATAGTTTATGGTGCTGTCATCTACCACGTCAACTGGAGTCGTGGAGTTATGCATTACCTCTAAGATTTGTATATAGTCTGCAGGCAATGTAAATAAGTTACCTGAGTATGTTAATGCTGAACTCTTAGTTAGAATAGGGTTTAGGTCTTGCTTAGCTCTACTTGGAGAGATGTCAATATCCTGAAATCCTTTAGATTTATATGGAACCCTTGCTTCTATAGCTCTCAGCCTTCCGTCAATGATTTCCATCTGAGCCTTCTTAGCTAACAGATTAAAATCACCTGGGGTAACAGAACCTCTCTGCTCTTTGTTAGAGAAGACCTGTACTAAGTTGAAAATATCGTCTATAGTCATTGTTTATTTGTTTAGTACCCAAAGATACTAAAATTTATGAGACCAAATAAATAAAGGGGCTATAGAGCCCCCTTAATTAAGAAATGTATTTTAATGGACTAATTACTAGCCTGGTCTAAGCGTCTTTCAATCTCGCTATATACCTTCTCTCCTTCTCCTTCCATGGCGAAATCAAGTAGTCTATCCTCTGGCTCTACTCCAATTGGTACAGCACAAATCACGTTACCATTATCCCAGGTTACGTGGGCTTTACCTAAGGTGATTACACCATACTCATCAGCAAGTAAGATAACCTGCTTCATCTCAGTACGAGGGTCGTTTAATCCAGAAATGAAATCTACTGGATTCTTCTCAGCCAAACCTTTCATATCCCAACGAATCTCTTCCGTTGTTTTATCTGTGTTTACTCTTAAAACTTTAGCATATCCAATCAACTGAACTAGAGGCATATCTAAAGCTAATCCTACCGCTTGGTTAATTAGCTTAATAGCATCTAAATTGATTTTAGCTTTATCCTGATTGTCTACCTTAGAGAATACTTCGTCAATCAACGTGTCTCTGTGTGGGTTAGACGAGTTAGCATTACAAACATCTAAGTACCTTTTTAAGGTAGGGTTTGTATGAGGCACCATTATGAATCCATTATTGAAGTTAATAGAATCCTTAGCCTTAGCGTCCTTTTGTTGCTCGTCTGCAAATATACTTGATTCTCCTGGAATGTACTGAATCTTACGATTAGTATTTGTCTCAGGGTCGTAAACTACATCAGAAGCTTTAAGCATTAAAATTATTGGAAATAAACTCATTCCATTCTTACCCTTCATTCTTGACTTCATCTTATACATAGTTGGAGCCGTAGGGTTGTAAGCTTTACGCTTAAATGTGTTTCTATTTTTAGGTATAGTTTTACCTTCCTGTTTAAGGACTTGTTTCTTTGTAGTTGCCATTTTCTTAGAATTTAAAAATTAACTTAAAATATAAAAAAAGGGAGGAGGCAAGTCCTCCCCTTCCTTAATAAAATATACTAGATGATTAGTCTACTAACACAAAACGGTTAAGAGCCATACCTTCAAAACCTTTCTCACAACGGTAGTTACACTTAAGTGCATCAACATCGTCAGTCTTTTGAGCTAATACAGCACCACCAGTCAACCAGTGTTCCATCTCACGAGAGTAGTTACCAGCCGCCTTGAAACGAACTTGTAACGAAGGAATCATAGCTCCAGACTTAGCGTCTTTTTGCTTATCCATAGGGATTACAATACCTTTTCCTGCGTAGTTAACAGCACCTAATAACATTGGGTGATTAAAGATATCGTAAGTCTTCTTGTGGAAAGAATAACCTCCACGAGTAAATCCTCCGAAACCTAAATTAATTGCAGTATCCTTAGAGTTGTTAAACGCTCCATAAGAAACATTTGAACCAGCACCAGAAGCTGCAGCCAATTGGTCATCAATATTTAAAGCTAAATCAATACCACACATAAATGCGTTCTCTTTAGCTCCACGTTGCTTGTCCATCTGCTTAACCATGATGTCCATCTCAGTAATACCAAAATTACCGCCACCAGACATAACGTTACCGTTACTTCTAATATCTGGTAAAAGACCACGAGTAATACGGATATCAGAAGTATCTAAAACTGAGTTACCACCTGGTCCAATCAGCATTTGTAATTCTGCGTAGTTACCGAAACGTAAAGCTGAATCAGCCTCTCCTTTTAGGTACCATAAGTATCCACCCTCAACCTTGAACCAAGATACATCTGTAGCACCAGAACCAGTAACGTCATAAGCGTCCTTAATAATCTGAGTGTTGTTAGTGTATTGGTCAACAGAAGGAGTTAAACCTACTGGCTGTCCAGTTCCTTGAGCGTGAGCGTTACCAACGATAGAGAATGAAATAGCAGAAGATATATCCGCTAGAGCTACACCATCAGCAGTAAGTACCGTGAAAGCATCTGCGTCAGTAGAGTTTTTTGTAGTAACAATAAGGTTCTGACCGCCAGCACCTAATAAGATGTCACCTTTTCTTACTGGAGCATCTTTACCCGAAGCTACCTCAACTAGAGATAAAACACCAGTAGAAGCAACTAAAGTTGCAGTAAACGTATCGTGAATAAATCTTTCCTCCCAGTGAGAGTACTTTCCACTACCAGTAGCAGATTTAGCTCCAACGAAGTCCATAAGACCTGTTAAACCTTGTGCTCCATAACGAGCAACTAAAGACTCTCCTACCTCTGATTTTTGTAAATCTGTAGAGCTTACGTAGTTAGCCTTTGTAGCTACAGCTGAAGATGAAGGTACTGCTATAGGAGCAGCGCCTGTTAATGTAATTGCCATAATGAATGTATTTAAAAATTAAACTTTCTTTTTTTCTTTAACCCCATAAAGAATTTCTGTTACCCAGTATGTGAGCAGCCATCTGTTCTAAAGGATTCTTAGAAGGTGCGGAAGCATCTCTCTTGTCTATACTAACCGAAGGATTCTTAATCTCCTGAATGATATCCTCTGTCCCTTTCCCCTTGTACTGATTCGCAACACTGCGTACAATATTATCAAAGTTATTTAGGATGAACATATCCTTGTTTAGAGAATCGTAATCCCAGTCGCCGTCCTCGCTTATGTACTTATCAAAGAAAGTATCTAAGTTAGAGTTAGAATCTACAAGGCTTGAACGTGTATCTTCATCAAAAGAGTAACTAAAACTCTCATTGTCGTTGATAGCAAATTCTATTCCTTCTAAATCACTTACAGCTCCCTCCATGTTAGAGACCCACTCTGTGCGAGCTTCCTCAGAGATGCCTTTATCCATAGAGCTAGACTCCATAGGTTGAGCAAAATCATCTTTAATCTTGTTAAAGTAATCCTTCGCTCCTTTAGCATCTCTTGCCAACTGAACTTTACCAAAACCCCTCTCAGACTCCGTGAAATCTTTTTCTGATAGCTTATAGGTATGACTTACATACGCATCTACATCAGCTTTTGATAACGACGGGTTTTCTAAACGTATCTGCTTAGCTATTGCTTCTACGTCAGACATCTCTGAGACGTCTAAGGATTGTGTTGCTAGATAGTCCTCAACTGTTCTTCCCGTAGCCTTAACATAATCATTAATCACCTTTAGCCTATCGCTAGCGAAATCTGATTCGTTTTCTACAGAAGAAACTTCGAGGTCTTCAAATGAATTCACTTCTCTACCTAGCCTTTCGCTAAGTGCTGAGAAGATACTCTCGTCCGTAAGCTCTACATCTCCTTTGTCTTCTTGGTAGCCTTCTTCTTGGCCTTCTAAAGAACTATCGGAGGTTTCTAGGGTTAAGTCTTCCACCTCCACTGTATTTCCATCCTCAACGGGTTCTGGTTGCCCCTCACCTGTTAAATCAGTAATATTCTCTTGTAATCTTTCTTCTTCCTGCAAATCCATTCCTAGGGATTTTGCAAACATTTCTGGATTTAGTTCCATCTTTCTTAGCTTTAATTATTTCGCAAATATAGGGAAAGTTTTTAACAAACCCTTATTCTATCTGACCTTTTCTGTCCTTGCGTTGCTCAATCATATGAGATTGATTCTTAGCACTCTTATCCTGAATCTCTTTACGAGTCTCTTTATTGGTGGTGGCTGCACCTACCTTACCCTCGTTCTGAGCGTAGATTTCCTCAAGCCTTCTCTGGTGTTGTGACGACTCAAACTGTTCCTTAAGGTCGTATTCAACTTTCTTTAACTCTGCCTCAGCCTGAGTCTTAGCCTGTATCTCCATCTGCTTAGTCTGCATAGTAACCTGAAGCTCTTGTTGCTTAAGTTGCGCTGCCTGTTGTGCGGATTGTTGCTGAACCTTAGCGTTCTGCTCCATTAGAGATTGCTGCTCTTCCATCTTCTCTTTCTTGTACTTTTCTCTACGTAGGATTAACATCTGGTTAGCCATCTTAGTATTCTTGATACCCCTAACCATTATAGCGTCCTCCAATCGAAGAGCTCCGTTAGCTATAGATACTTGAATGTTTTGCTCTACCTGCGCCTTTTCTTGCTCGTCTGGAGCTACCTCTAGTAGTATACCAAATGAGGCTAAGGACATACTCTTCATCATGTCAATAGACTTCAGAGAACTATCTCCTATAATCCCTGCGTAGATACTATGTAAGTGTTTATAATCCTTAAGGTCCTGCATCTTTAGACATATGTCTCTAGAAGCTCTCCTTGTCATATTAAGTTTAGCCTCGTTGATACCTCTAGTTGAGTTGTTTGAAGCTAATAAAGCTAATTTCTGAACTCCAACAAGAGCCTCACCTGAAGGTTGAGAAGCGTCTCTAGCTTCGTTAATACCTGTAACGTCACGTATCATCTGTAGGTTGTGATTATACACGTTGATTAATGACATCATATCTCTACCAATACCATTCTCTAATTCCTGTATAGGCATAGAGGAAGTCTGGTTACCCTCGTCATCAGTTCTTCTGTAGTATATATTACCAGTCTGGTCGTATATTTCCTGAAGCTCTAGTGGCGTAAAGGTAGACCCGTCTCCCTTAGACACGTTCTCTAAACTCCCAACCTCGAAGGCAGCGCCTTTAGGCCTAGCTTTAGCTAAGACTTGTTGAACTTTAAGGTGAGCTAACTGAATCTGGTCAGCGAAAGGAACCATTCTATCAACTAAAGAACGACTCTTCATCTTAAATAGATTAGGCTCGTATGCGAAGTATGATAGGGTAACCTCTGATAGATTGTTTTTATCTCTAGATATATCAGACATCATCTTATAGTTAAAGATGTAGTCAGTACCTATGATGTACTTACCAGCGTACTTAGTCTGAACTGATGTTGATATATTCTCTCTCTTAGTTTTAGAATTCTTAGGAGACTTGTATCCACTCTTCTTTCTATTAACAGAATAACCTCCGTGAGCGTTTTCCTTCTTCTCTGCTCTTATATCGTAAGAGGTCTTGAACTCAGCGTCAAGTATGCTTATAGAAAATTTATCGTAGTCGTAGTAACCGTTAGTTCCGTCGTACATAACAGAAGAACTAAAGCTAGAAGCGTTACCCATCTTACCTGTGTAGTTATTAGCTATATCTCTATAGTCAACCTCAGACAACTGCTCTCCAGCCATACCCTTAAGTTCGGCTATAGTAACAGAGTAAATCTCACCTGCGTGAGTTATGTTAGAGAAGTCTGGCTTAGATGAATATGATGATATAAAATTAAGTGGGTCTACGTACCTAACCTCGATTCCTTTAGGTCCTAACCCAGTCTTAATTACACCCTTGTTTGATATAACTAAATCTCTGTATACCGCCTTTGATATCTCAGGATAATCGTTAAGGTCTAATGTAAATTGTATAGCCTTTTCCATAGCTATCTCTACCGTCTGCTTATAATTAAGGTTCATGTATAGTTCAATCTCCTCAGGCATATCAGCAACAAAGCCATCTGGCTCTACGTTAACCCCAGTGATGTCAGATACCTCAGCTGAAGCATCCTTCATTAGCATCTCTCCATACATCTTATTCCTAGCCTTATTTCTCTTAGCCAAAGCGGTTGGGTCTACAGCGTTAGCCTTAACCTCGTAGTCCTGGTTTATCATTCCGTTAACTATAATATCCACAAACTTAGGGATTATAGCCACTGGAGTCCAATCTAGGTTTAGGTAAGAGCTACCGCCCTCAGTATCTAGTTGGTCTTTATATTTCTGAATGCTTTGGTTACCCTCTGCGTAAGACCTATTCCTAATAATCCTACCCTTTACCTCACTTGAGTTTATATACTTATCACTACTCCAGTCAGCATACATCTGTTTAAAGTAAGCTAATCCATACTGGTTAGCGGCCTTGTCTTCATTTGAAGATAGGGGTGATGGGTATCCTCCTACGTCTTTATTCATAGTCTTAGTTTTCTACTTGTGTTACCTGAATTATCATATCTCTTTACAAAGATAGGTGATTCTTTTATTTCTTTTTTCAATTTAACGACTTTTTGTGCGCCAAGTAAGGCAATACCCGAACTTACGGTAGCATCAAACTTAGTTCTGTTAGATATATCAAACTCACTCCAATCTGCTAGAAGCTTATCAAAGTAACATCTACCAACCTCTCCAGTTTCTGGATGTATACCTACGTTATCATATATGTAAGAATCTATAGCCTCCGCTTGAGCGTTGATTACAGCCTCCCCACTTGATGGTATACCCTTAGTTTTCTGACTCCTACTACTGTTAGTATGAGTTGTCTCAGGTCTATCCATCAGATACTCGTAGTACCCCCTCCTCTCGAAGTACTTAATTATACCCAACTTGTTGTTCTCTACTAGTAACTGGCATCCGTAAAAGATACAAGCCTTTAGCATATCCTCATAGAAGATGTCTGCCTTAGGCGGTCTATTTATATACTCCAGTACGAACATCATAGATGGTCCTCCGTCCATGGTGAATTTATGCAGTATATGCATAGAACCATTAGACCTCCTACCATCTGTAGTCGTATCGTGGTCATAGGGGTCACACCCTCCAACCATCTTTATGTCATTTCCTGGGAATTTCTTCCCTCTCTTTTTAGTTATCTTATTTCTGTCCTCTATCTTAGGTAGCCAAGCTGAAGTGAACTTCCCCTTCTTTCTAGGAATCCACTGAACCTCAGTATCTTGAATCCCTCCCTTCCATACAAAATCTCCATTAACCGTTAGGTTATCGAAGGCAGAGTTATAGTCAGTTTGTTGGTATATCCTCTCAACGTCAAAGATAGCGTTTTTAGCTTCATTTCTAAAGGCTTCTTCCTCAGTCCAAGGGAACTGTCTCTTATGCTCAGACAGTGCTGAAGTATCGTTCTTAAGCCCCTCTCTTATGTTATTCAAGTATTCCTTAGCTCCTATATCTATAAGAAGACCATCAATTCCCATAACAGGTTTCTTTGGCGTCTCTACTACAGGGTGACCAAACTCATCAATAAACCCTTCTAGGTTCTCAAAAGCTGGTATAAATAACTTCCACAATCCTTCCTTGGTACGCCCATTCATATCAAGCTTGTCAGCGTCAGAACCGTAGTATATATCCTTGTAGCCTTGACCACCCTCTGACAGCTTATTAGCTGTTGAGCCCATCATACACTTACCTACGATTCTACGACCAACCATCAAACAAGTTCTGGTAACTCCCCAGTTCTTCTTTATATCGTTGGGCTTCATCCACTTAGCCGATTCGTCATGTACTAGTACCTTAAGCTTCTCCCCATCGTAACTATTGTTCCCAGTATTTTTCCAGTCAATAGAGGAGTCTAAAGCTTCGGACTTACTTACGTACTTCTGATTTTTAGTAATCTTCTTTGCTGGTTCACGGAAAGCTAGTTCTACACGAGGGTTTGTGGACCCATCCTGTATAGGTTGAAAGAAGAAAGGGTAATTCCTAAATATCTTTACTACCTTATCTGTAAACATAAGCTTAGCATCATTACCTGTCTTAGATAGGATACCAAACCTACTGTCCTCAGTTGTAGAAGCTTCGTTAACTATATCACTACTAGCCATATAAGAGAATCCAGACCTTCTATTCTTTAGGTAGCATATACCAAAACAACTAGGGTCTACCTTACAAGCCTCCCAAAAAATAAAGAACTTTCTGTTGACCATCCTAAACTCAGGATAACCTATATCAATCTTACTCCACTGAATATACATATAGTGAGAGCCTGGAATCCAAACCTTTTCACCATTATTAAATAGCCATAGCCCCTCAAATCTGCGTCTGTATTCTTCCTCTATGTATTCTATATGCGAGGGAGCTGTCTCTCTGTCTAAGCCCTTAGGCATAATCTCCCTAATCCACTGTTGCTTCTTCTTTGTTTTCTCGTTATAGAGAACCTCCCTATTTGTTTTAGGGGGCTTAGGTAGTACAATCTCTATACCACCTATAATCTCTACCTCTCCTTCGGAGCCTGGAACTAGAACAACTCTTTTCATACCCTACTTCTTTTTACTGAATTTCTCAGCAAAAGAACCGTTGAAGTCTTTTTCTTCATCTAGGATAGAAGAACCCTCGTCTCCAGTTAACTTACCCTCTAGGGAAGCTATACCACGAATGATATCTTGGCAATCTATAAAGCACTCTTTCTTAGCCTTTATAGCGTTCCTCCTCTTCTCGTCAGAAAGCTCAGCATCTAGTGCTGTCTCTATCTCCTCTATAAGTATATCTACAGCCTTTTTAGAAGCTGCAATAAGCCTCTCTGTTGTGTCCTTAACGTAACTACTCATAGATGGCTAATATATCGTTATCCCTCATTCTTAGTAAGGATACTCCATTAATATCCATATCGTACTCAGAGTCTTTAGAGAATATAACGTCATCGTCTCCCTTTACTCCTTGGCTTGCTATACCCAAACTTAGGTAGACCGCTTTCCCTTGAAGTACTACGTCATCTCCCTTATCGTTTAGGGTTAATCCTGAGGTTGATTCAGTTCCCTTATTAACCTTCTGTTCTATAAGATTCCAGCTTCCTACTGTTGACACCTTACCTGCTCGTTCTCTAGCGTATATTTGGTTAGAGTGAGCTTGGTATATATCGTCAGAAGGATGTATGTCAACCTTATTACTATCGTCAGCAACGAAGTGGTGGAACCATATCTTGTCTCCAACCTCTATATCTAATTCTAGGCTATCTAGTACTGGAATTTCTTCTACAGTTCCATACTGTCTAGTGTGCCTCATCGGGTCATAGCTAGAGTCTAAGTATATCTTAGTTCCTCCTAGCGATATAGAGTTTTCTGTCTCTATCCCTATCTTAATCCAGTATAAGTCTTTTAGTGGTCTCATTTTTACCTTTACTTTAATTTGACTTAATCTTAAGCTACCTCGTTTTCTGTCGGAGGAGTTATATAATACTCAACCGCTGTCGGTTGGTCAAAAAATCTTTTCCATGGAGTTGAGTTAACACCCCCACCTTCTCTTACGTAGACGTCGTAAACTATCTTCTGATACTTGTACCAGGCTGGTTCGTCTTGAAGGATAGCTGTTATTGTTAACCGACCCCCCAACATCTTCTGCCCTACCTGGTAGGTTATACCGTTCTTTAGGTCGCCCATCGTTATCTTCCTAATTAAAGGATTCTCGTTTTTCATATCTTTAATTTTATCCTATGGATATCCAGTGCTTATTAGTAGCGTCTACGCATATATACGTTCTAGACACCCCTGCTGGAAGTGATTGATTCCCTACTATTCCATTTATAGTTCCAGCACCATTCGAAGAGCTCATATTGAAAGCATTAGCCAAATCAGAGTTAGATACTATATAGGTGTCTCCTAAAACTGGAGTGCTTGGCAAGGTTACCTTATCTGGAGAGACTGGAGCCGTGTCGTATACGTGTATGTAAACCTCAGAATTCATAGCATCCGAGGTTGTGTTTAACCCAGAAAGAATAGAAGAGGTATTAATCCTCTTTCCTGTAGATATAACTGTAGGTGATATTCTAAGGGATAAATTTCCTGCCTGACCATTAACCTCAAGCAGCATATCGTTAGTTGTGTTGTCGTAAGATATAAACCCTTTGTCAGCATCTGCTACGTCACCCAAGGCTACCGTAGATACGTTTCCAGTGTTCGCTGTTACGTTAACTACTGGCGATGGACCCGATATATCCATCGTGGCTACATTAGACGTTATAAAGGCTCCAGTAACTTCTAGAGACCCTGCAATCTTAACCTTGTCCGTAGATATCTGCAATGGAGTTTGTGTTCCGTCCCCCGCTTCTACCGTTCTAAGAGTAGTTCCGTTTATAGCGGATTCTGTTTTTAGTAGTTGAGCAAAGTTGGAGGAAGGTGAGTTACCTATTAATGTTCCCATTTTATTCTTTCTTTAAGTGTTTCTTTTCCATAGCTGAAGCTATAAGAGGGGCTACTGCTATAGCGGCCATTAAACAATTCATCCAGGTAATTCCCTGGACTGATACGTCGTGAACTACAGAGCCTATAAGGACTCCCGATACAGACCTCTTCGCTGACCATTTCTTGTTTTCTCCCTTGAAGACTTCAGAAATCTTAGCTACAGAAGAAAATATACCCTTTATGTTATTTAGGGGTGTTGGCATCCTTGGTGTAGTTTGGGATTATAGCATTAAAGAAATCATCGAATTTAGCGAATACCGCATCATCCTTTAATGTTGGAGTTAACCTAACAATAATCTTCAATAAACTCATAAGAGCTACAAGTACAGCTAAAGCGTCTGTCCCGTGTTGTGATAAAAATTCAAACATAGTTTTTGTTTATATGATTTCTAAAAACATTCCATCTATAGGAACGATGTCTACTAATTTCTTTAACGTATTCTTTGACGAGGTTATGTCTGTAACACCATCTCTATCTATATCAGCATAGGTAGCACCTACAGCCATACAGCCCTCAAGTTGTTTAACGTAGTTTGCTGCGTGGATTAAGATAAAGTCTCTGTCAGGAACATCCTCAATGTGTAGATGGTCTCCATACTTCTTACTGTTTCTATGAGCCACGTGATATATACCTCTAGGTATGCACGACACGTTTCTTTTATTACCCCTCCATGGAAGTTCTAAAGATTTGCATTCGAAGACTTTATCCAAGCCATCGTACACAAACAAAGCCCCAAGGCTTTCAACTCCATCATCCCTTAACCTAAGTGCTGTTGCCTTCATTTACTTTTTATTTGATTCTCAGCTAACAACAATTCTATGTGCTGTAACTTGTCTAATATCTTAGCGAAGATAATTTTATTCTCCTGGTCCTGTTGTTCTATATGAAATAATCTAGACTTCAACTTAGTGATGTCATTATTTAGATTAACCCACACCCCTACCGCAGCCCCTAGGAGCGTTACTGTAGCGACAATTAGATGCCCTATGTTCATTGTAAATAGTGTGTTCATTGTTGTAAAGGTAATAAAAAAAGATTATTTAGATATGGATTTGTAGTATCTCTCTTCTTTATCCCACATCTCCTGGATTATTCTGTTAGCTAAATCAACGTCCATATCCCTATCGTTAGGGGACTGACACTGACAGCACTGACATTCCTCAGGGTCTGGGCATAGGAATTGTTTAATTAGCTTTCTAAAGAAGTTCATCCTGATTGTCTCGTATTACGGATACAGCCTCGCTGCTAGTCAATAAGGCATTATTAGGGTACTCTAAGCCACTCCCTAAGTTAATCAATGCTGATACTTCAGACAGCAACCAAGATGCGTTAAACTCCATTATATAGAACTTAGCGTCAT
>TARA_R110002074_G_scaffold159667_2_pt1 | contig 17234 bp, 13 predicted proteins | sample TARA_R110002074 | Tara Oceans TARA_R110002074 (sample SAMEA4397215) | marine metagenome | biome: Polar Biome; feature: [MIX] marine epipelagic wind mixed layer (ENVO:01000061); material: water (ENVO:00002006), including particulate matter (ENVO:01000060) such as... | depth 10-100 m | reverse complement strand
CAGGAGTAGAGGCAGAAGCAGCAGGAGTAGAGGCAGAAGCAGCAGCGGCGGCAGATGCAGATGCAGCAGCGGCGGCAGATGAAGTATATGCAGAGGTAGAGGCAGAAGAAGCACAAGCATATGACGAAGCGAGGGCAGATGCAGATGCAGATGCAGCCGATGCAGCGGCAGAAGCAGAAGCAGAGGCCGCAACTGCACTATATTATTTAGAGAACGCCAGTGACGAAGAGGTTAAAGCTGCAATTGAGGCAGAGAAGGGTTTAGATAATGAGACTGCGCCTGAGACATTAGATGATAGTGATAGTGGATCTGCACAGACGTTATTTGATTTCCAAGAGGATAAAGGCTTGACGGATGATGAAGTAAAACAAGCAGTAGAGGATAACGCTGAAGAAGTAGAGAAAGGGGAACCTAAAAAGAACATCCCCGCAGCTACGAAGCAGAAACAACAAGATAATGAGAGCGATGCTGAAACACGCTTGGAGGAGCTTCTCGCGCTGGGATACCCGATTAACGTCGCTAAAAGCTCAGGTAGGTATGGGATGCCTTCAGGCACCGCAGAGTTTCTTAAGTCTAGAGCAGCAGGGTTTAATGCGACGCTTGAGGAGCAACAAAAAGATAAGGACAGTCCTTATTACATCAAGACAAAAGAGGATGTTGCCAATGAGCATGGGGTCAATGTTGCGGATATTGAAGAACTCGCTTTAGGTTTTAAGCACAGTGACAAGGGATACCTCTTTACTAATGATCCTAAAGCAACTGATCAGCTACTAAAGAAAGGACATAAGCCAAGAGTGGCCAAGGATTCCGATTACAACAAAAAGCTGTTCGTAGTTGAAAACGGTTTGGTTGTAGGTATTAATAAACCAGTCTTTACTCCTAATTCGACTAAGGCTAAAGATGCCAAGGTTGAGGGGGTAAAAGATATTGTAAAGAAGAGGATCACCTTTAATGGCTCTGTTAACCCAACGGATACTAAGATTAAACTGAATGCTGCTGGGTTATTTTCAAATGTAATTGGGAGGGTCAAGTCCGAATTTTCTATAGACGAAGAGGGCTCTTTGGTAAAGAGAGCAATATCAGGTAAGCTAACCAAGGTAGAAAAGCCACCTATTCGCGAGAATGATGAAACGGATGATGATTATCTTGAGAGAGTCAGTCGGTTAGAACTTGAGAAGGCGATGAGCCTCACCAACGAATCTGATTATATCTTAGATGGTGAGATGACATTTAAAGAGTCGCTAGCCCTTTTTAATAAGTGGGTAGATGAGAATTACGAAAAACTTGTAGAGGGTGGACAAAGTGAAGTCGCTGGACAATTTAGACGCGCTAGTGGGATTGACCGTGCATCCTTTAGAGAACAAGACGTAAGAGACCTGATGCCCCACGTCGTTATGGAGTTTGTGGCAGACCTCCAACACACCATTATACTAGCAGCAGTTAACGCAGAGGTTGGCTCATTCATAGTTAATGGTGTTGTCTCTGAGGAGAACATCGTCGCTCTTTCCGATTCACTAGTTGAGTCTGGTTTATTTAACCAGAAAGAGATCGATAACACTTTGTCTGGGCTGGGTAAACTCCAATTCGAATCAGGAACTACCAAAGATTCTGACCTATTAGCGAAGTCGGAGACCCCGAAACAGAAGCTCGCGTCCTTCTTATACTACACACTTTCAGGCACAAGCGGGGTAGCAAATCCCTTTAGTGATAAAGAATTTAAAGGCGCTGTTGATAGCACAGCTAAAAAGAAGGAGCTTAAAAAAGGGTGGGAGAACCGCATCATCTCAAGAGCGGTGGAGTCCATGTTGGCAAAAGAAGAGTTCCGCCCCAAAGAGGGTGACTCATTCCCAAACTTACCCGCTATTATTAGTAAGGTAGGGACACGGGTTCGCAGCCGCGAGCAGAAATCGACTTGGGAAAAAGAGAGCGGAGTAGAGTTAAACGATAACACTCAGCCTGTTAGTCCTGACCCTGTCGAAACCACTACTACATACAACGAGATTAGATCACAGGCCACTAACGCCCTTAGCAACGAGTTTAAAGGACTACCCCCAACAGAGCAAAATGAGACTAAAGAAAGACTAGTTAAACTAGTCATAGCTACAGAGTCAACACCTGAATATAAGCTTACGGAAGCGGATCTAAAAGATCAGGACTTTAGTGATCTTATGAGGTCTTTCTTAGGTAGGATAACACTTAAAAAAGGAGAGAACTCAGCAGAACTCAAAGAGGGTTCCCCCGCTCATACCCTTTTCAATAGTGTATTTGACTCTCTCCCACCAAGACTAAAGAACACTTTAGTTGTATTTGGTTTTGACCCACCAGCTACCTTTGATGCGGACACGTTAGCTACCACACGCGAGGCTCAAGATCTAATTCAAGAATACTTCAGTGAGCTTACCGCCCCGAACCTTGCGTCCTTCAAAGATGCACAGAAGGCGAGGGACATAAATAATGAGACCATCGAGCGTCTTGGTCTGGTAGATGGTGATCCCGAATCAGTTATAAATGCTCTTGAAGAGATTGCACGCAACGGAGTTGACGAGTCACACAGACTTATGGCTGAGTTGCTCTTGCGAGATAAGCCACTTATTAGGAAAACTCGTTTCCGCATTGTAGATAACGACCGGAGTAATAGCGCAGGTAGCTTTGTCCCATTTGAGAATGATTCTCATAGAGTTTCAATCAACGTGGCAGGTTACTACGGCTCAGGTATTGAGTCCGTCTTGATCCACGAATTCATACACGCTGCGACTTACACCCTATCTCGTAGTGGCTCACTCAGCACCAAGCAGAAGGTGGCACTCAAGAGACTAGAAGGTCTTAGGCAGCTAGTGAAAAAGAGCTACGTTAAGTCTGGCATGAACCTCCCCTCAGTAGAGAACGGGGTATCCAGTATAGACGAATTACTCGCTACAATCTTTACATCTAACACGTTCCAAGAAGAGGTCCGTAGTTTGCCTGATGGATTATTCCGTCGCATTCTCAACGCACTCAAATCATTTTTCGGGATTGAACCGAAGTCACAACTGGATAAAGCCTTCAATGATTTGGTTGACTTTTTGAACATGGACGTTGCACCTAAGCCCAGAGCTATTGACTCATTAGGGAAACGTCCAAAGACTTCTGATGCAGACGATGTCTTCCAGAAGAAGATTGAAGAACTTGAAGGTAGCTCGCGAGAGGGTAAGAACCAACGATTTTCTTCTTTCGGTAGAATACAATACGACGTAGAACTAACTGCTGAACAAGAAGCTGTCGTTGATGAGATCCTAGACGGTGTTATCAAAGATACAGTCCCCGCAGATGTTCCGATCATAGAACTAGATGAGGAGCGGACGGCAGAGATGTTCGCCGCTCGCCCTAAAGCTTTGTTTGTCGTCCAGATGGCAGAACTTGGAGGTCATGAGGTTGCCACAATCTTTGTCAACCGTCCAAGGTTGCAGCAAGTTATGTTCGGCTTGACCAATGAGGTCACCAACGACTTACACGCTAAGATGATCTTGGAGTCCATTCTGAATGAAGAGATCACGCACGCTGCTGAACTCAACGTCATCCCGCTAGAACAGATTGATGCTGCTGCCAGCGGCATGTCAGTAAGCGATTTTGATGCTGTTATTGAGAGTTATACTGACGACGAAGCACTTCGCCAGTCACTTAAAGAAGGTGTTAGTAAGGGTGATGTAGCGATCTTACGCCAGATGGTTGGCGAGAAACTACGGATGGAAGTCCAGAAAATTGACAGGGGGTATACCACTGAGCAGGATAAGGCATTCTATATGGCTAACCCTAACTTCGCCAAGGTCATGTTCCGTTACCTTAAAGGGTTCTTCAAGCGTATGTATGCTAAATACAACTTACGTAAGGACAATTCTGAGATGTCGCGGATGATTAACCAGATGTCACACGAGATTCAGTTGTTGCGTAGCGGTGTGTTCCACATCCGCGACACTATGCATTTCGATATTGCGATGCCTGACATTGGAGTGGCATACCTTAACCAAAGGTTCGACGCTACTTTTGAGGATGAATTGCTAAAGGAGATCACACCAGAAACAACTGACGAGGAGATCTACAAACGCTTCCCATTCCTAAAGGGTTTTGAATTCCCCGTTGGTGTTTTTAAAGAAGGCAAATACACCAAGAACGGGAACTTAAAAAAGTTTCTTAATGGAGAACTCGACCCACGCATCTTGGAACTTCGACGCCAAGCAGACGCAATTAATATGGCAGTCGATGGTAAGGCTGCGAACCTTATGGGTTCCGCGATGGAGCTTATCCAAGGGGACCCCGAAGCGACCAACCAACTTCTAGCAGACTTCATGGGGCGTCCTGATTCCACACAAGTATCATTTGAGTATAGGGGTGCGCGACACAAAGTATCTGACGAGCGGATGATACGCGAGAGGCTAGAAAAAGGGAGACCCCTCAATGACAGCGAGCGAGATCTCATCGTTAAAGAAGAGGTCGATGATGCTATTGCTGCTGAGAATGTCAGGCTTTTAGATAGAGCCAAATCTAAGAAGGACACTGCAAGTCAGAAGCTGATGGCTAACAATCCAGAGCTACATGATAAGCTCACTGAACTTAGACTCTTGCTTGATGCGCTCTCTAAAAAGTTCTCCTCTGAGTTTGATTCTCACGGGGAACTCCGCGCAGTGGTTGATGCCAACTTGGGCGTATACATTGTCCGCTCATACAGAGCCTTCTTGGAGGAAGGTTACATGGACAAGCTCATCAAGATCACAAAAGGGGAAGCCGTCGCTGGGGATGCTCAATTAGTCAAACACTTTGAGCAGGTCTACGAGATGTTCAGCGAGAAATACCATAAGTCTTTTGCTTATTCTGAGATGGCTAAGGAGCGTAAAGCTAAGGTCCCTGATGAAGAGAGGACGGAAAAAGTAGAACTTATCCAGACCTCTGAAGAGACTGTTGCCTCTTTGAAAGAGAGTGGGATTGACCCAATAAGAGGAGCCATTTTAGAATACCTATACACACTAGACCCTAACTCAAGGTTCAAAGATAAGGCTGCTCCTTTAGCAACCAGCCCGACCAAGTCGATGGTTGATCAGATGAGAGAGCGTAAGTCTATACCCGAAGTGTTCCGTAAATTCTTAGGTCAGTATGATGAGGCAGATGTCATGGACAATGTCTTGCGCTCGATTTCAATGGTGGGCCGTGCGACTGCACATGAATCATTCACGGCTAATATTATCAAGCTAGGTCGTCCAGATAATAAAGAGGGTCAGTTTGTATATACGTTGGACGAAGTCAGGGCATTGGGACTAGATCTAGATCTCGTAAACCTACGAACAGGGGCCAGAGCGGCGACTTCTGACATCCAACCAGAGAAGTTGTCCGATGAAGTAGAAGCTAAGGCTAGCAAGACGAGCCAATACTATGTGCCTCGTGAGATGTATGCGGACATGCAAAAGCAGTTCCAAAGATCCGCTGAAGGTAACATTTCTACGGACAAAGAAGTTATTAATAAGGCACTTCAGATTGCAAAATTCGGGGTTGGTGCCTCACTTGCAACCAAGACGTTGTTCTCTGTAGGATTCTACTTAAGGAACGCACTAGGTAACATAGGTTTCTTCGCGCCTTTAGTCGGACTCAGCCCCTTAAAAGTAATCGCAGCTCATACTAAGATTGCTGATATGTATAGGGGGAACTTGAAAGGTCTGGACAACTACATGGCAAATCTCGTGAGGTTGAGCTTAGTTCATGGAGACATGACATCCCAGACAATCATGGAATTAATGGAGGGCACTATTGACCTAAAAAGCTTAGAGGCTGGACAACAGGAGCTTATTTCTAAATTAGATAAGTTACTGGCGGCGGGGAACAACGTAGGTGATAAGGTGGTTGCTCCAGTCATGAAAAGGATGGTTGCTGCGTCACAAGCAATTGATTCAGTTTATAAGATTGCTTACTTTGAGAATGAGATGGCCGTTTTAAAGAAAGCCCGTGATAGTGATAGAGAACGTGGCATAGCAGAAGGTAAAGGATACAACTTGAGTGACGAATCACTTCAAGTCAAAGCGGCTCACATAGTCAGAGCTACTTCACAGTCCTATGTGGACGCCTACGAGATCGTAAAGTATGCCACAGGTAAGTATTCATTCTTGCTTCCTCCGTTTATCCGATTCAGAACTGACATCCTACGAATCCTGCTTGATGGTCTACCAAAACAGATAACTAGTGAACTAAGAAGTGACAACCCCGTCATCAAGAGTAGGGGGTTTAAACGACTTGCGGGTATGATCACTGTGGTTGGGTTCGCTGGTATGGCTGCACCAGCACTTTCGGTGGCTTTGGCGGGTCTCGGGAAAGAAGAAGAGGAGATGCTCCGTGCTACACTACCCGATTGGCAGAAAAATGCGGCTCTACTTTTCAAGGGTCCCAACAAATTCTATGATATGACCTACATCAACCCAGTATCGGGCGTAACTAATACTACACTTGCCGCTATAAAGGACGTGTTTGATGGAAGACCGATTGATGGTTTCTTTAAAGGTCTTAGTATGTTGACACAAGAATATGGGGGTGGCCAGATCGTAACATCCGCTCTTCTAGATGTTAAAGCAAACCGTGATACCCGAACAGGTGAACCAATTCACGGGGGTATGGATGGGGGATTTGAAGCGTTTATAGATATGGCGTCTTACGTATTCAGGGAAGCATATGCGCCGCGAGGAGGCACCGCATTATACCGTGCAGGTAAAGCTGCATTAGGTGACCAACCTCTTGATGATAAAAAAACTACTGCGAGTATTTTAGAAAGGGAGTTTTATCCTGCGCGTTCGAACGACATTGATTGGGAAAGGGTATTCCAAAAAAGTATTAGTAACACTAAGAAAGAAAGTTTAAGAGCGCGAAATAAGATTAAGAAGATCATGTCTAGTTCTTCACTTATGGATTGGGAAATAAACAGCGCCGTTGACGACTATGTAGAAGGCCAGTTCAAAGCATCTGCTAAACTTTCACGAGCTATGGCAGCAGCTAAAAAGATGGGTGTTTCATCAAGGCAGATCTCTAGCTCTTTGAAGTATAGCAAAGTATCTGGGGATTACGCTAGACGCACTAGACTCGGATTCTATAAAGTTGACCCCATACCTGAATCTTTGGTTGAGGACGTTATGGCCAGCGGGGAACCAACCTTAAGAGATCGCCTTTTAAAAGCTAAACAACGTATTAGGGAATCACCAAGGTATATGCGATTCGACGACTAGACTATTCTTAGTAACTTGAATTTAAGTTACTTGTTCTTGGTTTGTTCTTGGTAATCGATTGCCCAATTCTTTAGGGTCTGCTCGGCTATTTCGTGTAGTGCTGAGAGCTTGTGGATGTTCTCTTTTGTGAAGTCCATATCGAAGGGTTTAGGAAGTGGGTGGGCCACATATGAGAACACTGATTCAATTGTCTTGAGCTTGCTGAAGATGTTGCTATTGCCTGATACATAGATAGAAATGGCGCGATCCCCAATCAGGTAGTTAGGTGATTTAATTTCTAGCGAGGACTCACTTTCCCACTTGGTCATGTCATCGGTTAGCTTCCTAGCCTGATGTGTGTAGATACCCTCCCAATACCACGGCCACAACTCCCGTCTATTAACATTTCCGAATCTAGACATTAGGTGCCTTCCGGCTATGTCATTTAAATCGAGGTGCCTGTCTGTGACACGCGACCACGGACCCCTATGCACCCCATTACGTTCTTCTAGAAGCTTCGCGAGGAATGTTTCCCAACTAGGTGGGTAGATAGCTTTCGTTAAGATGAGGTGTATGTTACTAGATGTTATGAAGTAATCATCCACCATGCACACATGTTGAGCCGGTGAGCTACGGTTTGTATATGTTATGTAGCCTCCCTTCGCTGTTATGTTATGGGTCTTCAATGTCCGATAAGGGTTAGCCATCAAAGACTCGAAGGCATCTGTCGTCTTCATTTCCAGCATCATACTTGTAGGTCTTGGAGGTTTACCACACTACCGAACGGGTAGCGATTCTCGGATGCACCATACGAGATCCAGAGTGTGGATACGTCTGGTTCTTCGCTAGGGAACATACCGTAGCCGTCCGTCAGGTAGATGACAACTCGTGCGTCATATTCGTTTTCTTGTATATACCTGAAAGTGGGTCGGAAGTCAGTGCCTCCTCTACCTTTGGCATACATCTCGATATCATCGTGAGGACCATAGACTTCGACATGTTGAACCTTAGCATCTGCGTCGATGACAACCAGTCGGGAGAAGTTGAGCTTATCTGCTGCGGCCTGAATGACTGCGACACAACTGCGGAGGATCTCATCGTTGATGGAGCCACTGGTATCCTTGACGAACACCATCGTGCCAATACGTTCAGAGTCCATACCCGCAATGCACACATCGTTGTCCGCAAGGTAGCGTCGGTCGGGCTTAGTGCTGTCGTCTGACATGACAAACTCATCCACGTATCTGCTGAGTAGTTGCTCAACGTCAATGGGTGACTCATCTAACTTCTCAAGACGTTGGATGAAATCAGAGCCACCCTCACCGCGTAGCTTGGCAGTTTGGATACAGCTCTGACGAATCTCACACCACTTCTGATCCATCTCAGATTCAGACTTAGGGTTCTCGGGAGGCATGAACTCCCCGAAGGTTGAACCTGCACCGGCAGCACTGCTACTGCTACTGCTACTGCTACTGCTACCATCGCCATCGCCATCGCCATCGCCATCGCCATTGCCATCGCCATCGTCCTCATCTTTTTCTCCTTCATCTTCCTGTAGCTGCTTGAAGATAGACTCACAAGAGTCACTGCCAAACCTCGCTTGATCTAGCAGGGCATCTTTAGGTAACCTGATGGGATACTTAGCAGACATATTATACTCTGTGAGCATCTGGTTTTCCTCATAATCTGCTGCCATGTTAGCCCTCAGAGGGTCCATTTTGAAGTGTTGTCTGAGTCGCGATAAGTGCTGGAATAACGGGTGGCCTACTTCGTGTAGCACAAGGCCGATTGTCTCATCCACACTGAGCGTGTCGATGAACGCATCGTTGTAGAACACAGTGTCTCCGTCAGTGCATGCAGTTTCTACTTTGCTGTCGTCACGAATCCACGGCATCGACATGACAGCGGGGCCGAAGAATGAGTGACGCACCAGAATGGAGGTTATCGCCTTCTCTATTTTATTTTTTGAGTTCATGGTGATACTGTATGGTGATACTATATGGTGGTAAGTTCTTCAGCGAACTTCTGGTGCCACTCCATCAACTCGGCACTGCGAAGTAACTCAGGATTCCTGCGGACCAATGAGGTCGCAACATATGTCTGCATGGCAGAGGGCTTGGCGTTATACTTCCAATCCGTCTGGTCTGGTTCCGACAAGCGGTGAGCAAGCAGCAACACGTTACCTAAGTTGGACTTCTCTGCTATTGATACGAGGCGACAAGCGATGATCCACTTGATGTCAGGCTGGGAGGGTATCTTGATATCTGCTGCGTTGTCCAACATCGCACCAACATCTCCGATCTGTGATGTTAGCTTGACAAACTGTGCAAAGTTGCTGCCAACTTTGGGTCCGACACATGAACTGGCATGAGCAGGGAGCAGTCGATCAGCTACCATTTCACCGACTGAATCGTAGCTACTGGCAAGCTCATCCAATCTCTCGAAGGAGCGGAATGTAGGTAGGTTAGACTCACCATCCCACTTCTTGATATCGAAGTCATAAGGTGCATCACTGTTGACATTGAGGAAGGACATGACTTCGGCGCTGTTGCTGTGCTGCCCCATGTAGTTCATGAAGCTGTCCATGTCAGGTCTGACATGGTAAATAGCGAAGCGATCAGCAAGTGCTGCGAGCATCCGCTCCACACCAGTCTTATCTTGTAGCCTGTTGCTTGTGGCCATGATGAACGTGCCCTCTGGTAGAGGAGTCCTCCCGATCTTGCGATCAAGAGTGATCTGCATGAGGGGCTTCTGCACCGCACCATTCGCTAGGAGTAGCTCCTCGAAGTGGAGGCAGTTCACCTTTGTAGGGTGAAAGTCGAAGTCCTCATCAGGGAGGAACTCCATCTTTTTTGATTTACGGTTCGGGGTTCCGTAGCCACGGACATCGTTAAATGTCTTATACGCAGCACGGTAGTCGATGTAGTGCATGTTTTGAGACTTTGCAAATATCTCTGATTGATGGGACTTGCCCAACCCATACGTTGCTAGTAGCAAGGGCGGCTGCTTGTTGCCTGCCTTCAGGTTACGCAGGAGGGTGGATGGGATGTCAGATGTAGTAATTTCAGGATGTTTCATTTTAGTTTCAGTTTTAGTTTCAGTTTCAGTTTCAGTTACAAAGGGGCCGTAGCCTTATTGTGCTACTATAGTAACATACAATAAGGCTACAGGATACAGGAATCGTGTTTCGATTACAGTTTTATTGAGTCAACGATGGCTCTGGCTCGGGAGCATACGTCTCTAGCGATGTCGGGTGAGTCCTTGATGTCGTCTGCGTTAAGACCTGCGAGCATACGCTCGGCACGCTCCACTGCATCCGTCAACTCTTTGTCGTCCTCGATCAACATATTGGGTATCGCATTACATAGCTCGACTACATTGTTGATGTTAGACGAGTAGAAGCGTGTCTTTTCACCCTCCGCATCTGAACACTTAGCAGCGAGGTGGGTTAGCTTATCAACGAGTCGCTGTCTGAGGTTCGCTGATGCGGACTTCATGCGGTCGCTGAAGATTTCTTCCATCTCTTCGCGGATCTCGTGAACCAGCCTGTTATTGTCAGGCATGGGCATGAAGACCGTCTGCATCACGAATCGTGACCGGACGGTATCCACATGAGGGTAGTTATCGTGGTTGAAGTCTCCATTGAGCCGGACTTGGGCATCCGCTACAATTTTGTCCCACTCTACTACATAATCTTCGACTGCGTAGTCCCAACGCTTTCGGATGTTCGCTAACTCCTCTTGGAGGGCGGGAACATTCTTGGCTGGGAGCAGCCGATTGCCTCTGTCTTCCCAAGGGAGGGTATACTGCTCCACTGTTGTGCGACACTCGGTCTCGATCTTCTGAAGAGGATCGATGAAGACCTTGCTAACCACTCGGGTGGTCGCACCATACATGGAGGCATCGCTGCCATTGGCTGAAGCATAGTTGTGCTTCATTGCTTTGTTCTGCTTGATGGGGTTGAACTTCTTGAAGCTCACACGCACCAACAATCCGATATTTAGTTTTTCTTTCATTTCTTTATTTCAGTTTCAGTTATGCTCTTTCTTAAGCATGATTATAGTATGCCATATCTAGTCTCCTAAAGCAAGGTAAATCGTAGCATGGAGTTACTTTTTCTTGTCCGCTTGGGCTTTAAGCTTGCGCAGGTATCGCTCTTGCGACCGATACATGTTGTATAGCACCGCGCCAGCAAGAAGTGGGGCGGTAAGGACGGCGATCATTAGTATATTCAGGTATTCGTTCATGTTATTTAGTGTTAGTGGAGAATATCGATTGATATTTTTTCGTTCCCGAAAACGTGCGTTCTTAATTCTCCTTCTTTGCCTTCTGTGACCGTTCGCGTTAACTCCGCGCCGATTTCGACGGGGCCAAGCGACTGATCATAGATCGAGTGAGTCGGTTTTCCGGCATCCAAATGGAGGGTAACTCCATCTGACAGGTGGACTAGATCCACGACATCAGTAGGATTTTCGGGATCAGCGTAGTCAATCGACTCTATCGTTATTTTGTTTTGCTTATTCATAGCCTACAATCTCCAGATTCTAGAGACTGTAGGCTATGGCCACCTTCCGGTGGCTCATAGGGTTTGGTTAGTGGATTTCGGTTTCGTAGTCGGACCAGCCGTGTTTCTCGGCGAGGCGGTCCGCGACGGCGTTAGCGGCTGATTCAAACTCCACTCCTCTTGTCGGTAGTCTACCTGCTATGCGGGTAGACATGTGGTGTATCGTGTCTCCGTCACCCGCCTCGGCAACGAGATACGAATGGGAGTAGCCGTAGTCGGCGCGGACTACAATTGCTATTGTGTCGTTATTCATTGGTTCAGGGTTAGTGGTTCAGTTTCGGACTCCCCCCACCAATCAGAGTAGATTATCCAATATCTCCACATTGGGTTGATGGTTCCAAATGAAGCGAGGGTCACAAGGCCAGCGGCGATGTCCACAAGGGACAGAGCCATCAGCTTGAAGTTGTTTTGTCGGTTTAGTTTCATGTTCAGTGTTAGTGGTTCAGGGTGGGCTTAATCCTCGCAAATCCGTCATCTCGTGTCGCGGGAAAGTTTTCCTACCACATGCTTCTCGATGTAGATGTGGTAATCTAACTCATCCGTGACTGGTAGTGTCCGACTAGCCTCGCCATAGTCAATTGATTCCTGCAAGTCTTCGATTACCCGCCCTGATTCTTTCAAGGTTCCACGGAACGACCGTGGATGAAGTCGCTTAAGCTCCTCCATGGCAATTCGCCGTGCGTCCTCGATGGACTCAGCTACTCCAACATTGTCTTGAAAGCGGTACCAGTCGTAACGCACGCGGGTTATTACAAATATTTCGTTATTCATGTTCAGTTTTAGTGTTAGTGGTTCAGGGTCCATCCACCGCTGGCGGTTTTCAGGGTAAATCCTAGCTTTATGAGCGCTTGGATGTCACTGGACGTTAGTGTCTTCCGTCCTGTCAACTTTTGTATGGTGCGCTGCACCTCTGTGTCTACCACATAGGTGAGCAGCGACCCATACACTTCTTTTTGAGTTACGTTTATTGTCATTTTATTATTCTAGTTGTGCCTCATGTTCGCGTCCCGTCGAGCCTGACGCTGACGCTGGCGCTGACGCTGTGTGATTACTACAACCACGTATGTGATTGTGATTACAGGTGCTGCCATCGAGATGGCAAGGATGAGCCAGAGGCCCACCGTCATGTGTTCAGGGTTGATCATAGTAGTGGGTTGGTCATTACGATGTCACCATCGCTGAATTCTGAGTCATTGTTCCAGTACCAGACGTGATCTTTCTGGAACACTCGATACGGAGCAGGTAAGAACTCGTTGATCCGTGACTTTGTGGTTACCGTGCGGTAACCATTGGTATCTACTACGATCTCACCTGTCGGTTTGAAGAGTAGAATGTTGGTGGTCCAAAACACCAGCGCGATGACTCCTTCGTCGCGCTTGTCTAAGTATGTGTTGTGGCCCACTTTGGCGAGTCCCTTATTCTTGCCCCTAACGGACATCCCCTCATGGAGGGCAAGGCGTGCTTCTGCGTAGTTCATCACAGTTTGTAGGTTCGGGGTTGGGTGGTTTAGTCACAAAGTGTGATCCATATGATCGTCTCTGCCCCTGCTGGCAGAAACACAGGTGAAACTTTGTGCAAAGTCACAAGCTCCTCTTTTTCCAGTGAGCGGAGGGTGGCTAGCTCGCTCTCAGTGGAGAACGGGGCTGTGACCTCGTGGAACCAGCCCTCACCGAGACCAGCGTAGGAGGGACCCCCTACAGCAATGATTTTGTTAAGCATAGCAGCTTGGTCGGGTGACGTGTTGGCGTTAATCCATGCGCGCCGTCTACATGCAGCAATGCGGGAGAGGCGCGGGGCTTTGCTGGGCATCTTACTTTTTGTATCTGTATTCATATTCATTTGCAGTGGTTTATCAAACACTGATGGCCACACCCTGTAACGTCATACAGGATGCGGGAATCAAGGTTCGGGGTTAACTCCGCGCAGCTTTCGCCATGCGGTCATATGCAAACAGGCTTGTCTCTGGACTGTGGTATCCGTGGAGGAGTATCCCGCACGGTTCACCGTCTTTGTCGATGGGACGGTAGTTGTTCGTGCCTACCCATTCATCGGATCGGACCATCCATAGCTGGATGGCTGCTTGGGCCTTTTTCCACTTTTCCGATCCCTTGCGGGGCCGCTTGTCAAAGAAAGTGTAGTCCTGCACTTTGGCGATTGCCCCCGCTGGAGAGGTCGATGATCCCCACCCAAATGGGGCGACGGCGAGGAACTCGATGGCTGGTTTGACGGTTTTTGTATCTGTATTCATATTCATTGTATCATTACAGTAGAGGATCAGCGGGGTTAACTGTAAGGCTGTCCTTTATTGTAACTATAGTATAGCATATACTAGGAGGTAGCACAAGGTTAATCGTCTACTGGACAACGATTTATTCGTCGCAGCACCGCGATTGACGATCTATGTTATAGGCACTGACGATCTATGTTATAGGCACTGACGATCTATGCTATAGGCACTGACGATCTATGTTATAGGGGTCTATTGATGATAGTATGATAGTAAGCTCTCATGGTTCATTATTCATTTTTCATGGTTCATTTTTCATTCTCGTTGTACGTTCAACGGTTCTGCGGGGATACCATATAGGTGAAGGCAATACAGTCCTTCACCAAAACAATGAATACAAAAACAGAAACAAAGTCGGTTAGCATGTTGCAAGAGTTCGTCAGTGCAGTCAAAGTCTCCTTGCGAGACGCGGCAAAGGCAGCGAAATCAGACGCAACGGCAGGCCAAAAAGGAGCTTGGTACATTGCGTGCCAGTTCGAGAGCGGGAAGACAATTGACGAAAGTCTCGCAGAAATGCGCGGGGCATTGAAGAAAGCGAAATTGCCAACTGGCAAGATTGAGAGCGCAAGGAAGATTGTGGGCCATGCAATCGCATTGCGCAAGAGTCAGAAAGATGATTCGTTTCCGGATGCTCAATGGCATTCGGTCAAGTATTATGCGCGTATTGAGGACATCACGAACAAGACTTCGTCCGGCATTGCTGGCACTTGGAGCGTGGACCATTCGAACGCACTCAATAAGATCAAGGATTCCAAAGGGATTCCTTTTGTGAAAAGCTACTGTCAGAAGTTTGACATTGGCAAAGATCAAATGGGTGAGGTTGATGTGAGATCATGGGACCGCGACTTTCTCGCAATGTCCAAGCCTGCGGCATCAGAGGCAACGGCTGAAGCGACAAGCGAACAGCTTGTCCTTGCGCTTGTCAAACGTGGCGAGGTTCTGAAGGTTGCACTTGCGAGGCTCTCGCAAGGTGACCGATCGGCACTCATGGGAGTCATCGAAGTTGTCAATCAGGAACAAGGTTAGAGGATTCGTGATACAGGGCAGGGTTTGCACTATGCAAGCCCTGCCCTTTTTTTGTAGCTTGATGGCGGCGCCATCTTCGAAGCTCTCCCTGATCTAATTGAATGCCCTTCATGGCTCATGATTCACGAATCCCGCCCCATGATTCCCGATCCGCTTATCAGGTTTCATTCTGCGACTCTGGAGCAGTCACAAGCAGGGAATTTTAATCATGGACCGAGTGGAGCGAGGGTAATTCTTCTTTTCACTTGCATGACGCCACGGGTAGGGGGGTGTTTTTTTGTGTCTGATCATCTTTATATATATGTGTGCTTGTGAAAAAATTTGTCTGATTTATTCTCCGACCTATGCCAAGGAACAGAACGAAGTATTACGCCGCTTACTATGAGAAGAATCGGGATAAGAAGCTCGCGTATCAGAATGAGTATTACAAAAGGATGAAAGGACATATTAAGGGCAATAAAGAGCTAATGGACCTGCTTGAGCCAGAAGAATCAGGTCGAAAAAGGCAGAAATACTTGGATTACCAGAAGAATTACAGGGAAAAAATAAGCCAAAAAAGGCCAAAAAGTTAGTGCTGTTAATCAGGAGGGCAAATAACGCCTCTTTCGGGTCCGTTTACAAACTTAGTATTCGTTGTAGGTGTCCCATTTGCGGGTTAATGCTACATGCATTATATTTGTTTATTAAAAAAGTCTATACGTGTTGGGGGTAATGCTGCTTGAGTCGCAGGCAGCATTATCCCCTTTTAGAGGATACTTTTATTTATATTGTTACAAATGCGTGCAGCATTAACTTTTTCTCCTTTTGTCTTGCGTTACCGCATTAACCCTCTAGGATTCGTCAACCATGAAACAAATCGAAGGAGCAAAGGACTACACGCTAACTGATTCAGACTACGTCTACAACACGAAGACTTCCCGCAGAATGAAACGCTACTGGTGTCACAATCAGAAGAGTTATGCTAGCCGCATTGTGAGTGACATCGGGAAACAGGAAGTGGTATACCACTCAGAACCCCGTATTGGACCTCAGATGGACCCTAATGCGTTTTCAGGCTTCGAGTCTATACCGTCCTTCTCTAACTACTTGGTGGCCCCACATGGGGCTGTATGGCGCGTTAAAGGACCAAGGATTAAAAAACCAATACTAATGGCAACTCACTCCCGAAAGAGTTCCGAATACGTCCAGCTAAAATCAGACTCAGGAAAGAGGACTTGCCTATCCGTTAAAAAGCTAGTGCGCGAACTGTTCGAGGTCTAAATGTCAATGCTTGACTTGCACGCTTAAAATTTATACATTATTAATAATGTCAAACTTAATTGACCTAGACGGACTCGATTTAGGGGGCCTCGATGAAAAAGGAAAGCCAGTTGTATCACGTCTCAAGGATGTCAAAGCTGCTGTAGGTATTTTTGCGACCCTGCTCAGAGCTGACGAGAAGTCTGCGGTCAACCGCTCTCGAATTGACAGCATGTTTGATGGCGTTGCGCCCTACAGCTCCGCCCAATTGACAGCTAGTGGTCAGGGTCTCAAGACCAACTTAAACTTCGGAGAAGCCCAGCGACTGCTGGACATATCCCTTTCAGCATATGTAGATCTCTACAGCTCGCTAGAGAAACTGGTGGAGGTAAAGGCCACAACTGGTGAGCGGAGTGCTGTCGGTCCAAAAGAAAGTATCGTAGCAGAGGAGATAACCAGCCTCTTTCGCCGCTGGCCCGAGTTTCACAGCAGCTACCTTCGCCTCTGCACACAGTTCGTTAAGCACGGAGTCGGCATCGCCTACTTCGATTCGCCAGAAGACTGGAAGTTTCGTATCGGCGGTTTTGCAGATATCTTGATTCCTCGCCAATCTCAAGCGTCTGAAAACGCAATCGACATTGCTGTGGGCCGTCGCCAGTATCACCTGCACGAACTCTACCATTTTATTAAGAACGAGAAGGCCGCTAAAGCAGTCGGCTGGGACGTAGCAGAGGTCAAGAGGGTCATGATGGAGAACGTCAAGACCTCTGGCCGCTCTGGCTCAGGCAACAGCTATTCGGACTACGAATCGTTGCAGTCCGAGATCAAGAACAACGATCTCTACACTGGAATCCAGAACCCTACCGTTGACGTATTGCACTACTGGGTAAGAGAAATCGACGGTAGC
>TARA_R110002074_G_scaffold122612_2_pt1 | contig 17259 bp, 16 predicted proteins | sample TARA_R110002074 | Tara Oceans TARA_R110002074 (sample SAMEA4397215) | marine metagenome | biome: Polar Biome; feature: [MIX] marine epipelagic wind mixed layer (ENVO:01000061); material: water (ENVO:00002006), including particulate matter (ENVO:01000060) such as... | depth 10-100 m | reverse complement strand
TCCTCAGATATAGGCTCTTCGCCTGTCATTTGAATCCACTTAGTTAAGAAACCGCTTGGTAGTTCAAATTTGGTATTGTCTATAAAGTATTCTGTAACGTCGTTCAATAATTTTTGATCACTCTGTTGCTCGAATTGTTTTTCAGAATCTTCCTTAATTCGCTCTTTTAATTCCTTCACAGATTTTACGCTGTCAGGTCCAAAAAGTTTATCGAACAACTCTTGATTCAATTCAGCAGCTTCCCTTTCATTTATTTCAGAAATTGTAAAAGACACCTCTGTATCCAAAGATTCGGCCTTTTGCTTATCGATGCCTAAAGCACTTGAAAGCATATGGTCTTCATTGAATAATCCTTTAGTTTTTAATGTAATAACATCACCAACCTTTTTGCCTTTCAATGCATCTAAAGCTTTTTTGCTTTTTAGCTTGTCGGTTTCCAACATGGTCTTGTTGTCGATTTCTTCAGCTTCGTTAGAAAAAGTACCACTAACTTCGTCATTTTTGCTAACCGCATCTTTGCTTACAAGTTTACCGTATTGCTTTTGAATACGTTCTACTTGCTCATCAATCATTTTCTTGTCTGCAACAATCTTGTATTGAGTTATTGCTTTTTTGGTTTTCAATGAAACCTCAAAATTTGGGGCTAAACCTAATTCAAATTCAAAAGCTAGTTCATCTTGGTCCCAGTCAAAGTTATCTTGTTGCTTTGGAAGTGGATTTCCAAGAACATCTAATTTCTCTTCAGTAAGATATTTGTTAAGATTGTCTTGCAACAATTTATTTACTTCATCAACCAATACTGCTTTGCCATATTGTTTTTTAATAAGGCCCATTGGTACTTGACCCTTTCTAAAACCAGGTATATTGGCTTGCTTCTTATAATCCTTTAAAATGGTATCTACCTTATCTTGGTAATCATCTTTTGTGATAGCAACTTTAACTACTGCATTTAAATCGTCTATCTGCTCTTTCGTAATATTCATTCCTTATTATCTATTTGCATGTATAAAATGGGATGCAAAAATACTATATTTTGCAAAGTCAACCAATTTTTTAAAGTATTGAATTTCAAATCAAAAGCAACTAAGACTTGTCTTCTTTTAACAATGAAAAAAAGATGGATTGTAAAAAGGATAACAATAGGCTAAAAATCAATGCCCACCAAATGTTGCTAACCGCAAACCCTTCAATAAGTTTATCGGCAAGGAGAATAATTATGGCGTTTATAATTAGCAAGAAAAGACCGAAGGTAACAATGGTTACCGGTAGTGTTAAGATCACCAATATGGGTTTTACTAAAAAATTTAATAAGCTTAAAACGACGGCTACTATTACAGCGGTCATAAAACTATCTACAGAAACATTGGGCAATACATTTGCTAAAATGATTACGGATAAAGCACTCAAAAGTATTCTCAGTATTAATTTCATATCTATTTGATTTAAAATTTGATTAATTATTTTATTGTTGAGTTAAAAAAGGTTAAAGATTTTTCAAGGAATTCTTCAGGGTTTTCAGCATGTAACCAATGGCCTGCATTACTTATGGTTTCTACTGTGGCTTTAGGAAAATGCCTCTTAATTATTTCAGAATCATTTTTCTTTACATATTCAGATCGGTCACCTCGTAAAAAAAGAGTTGGACCGTTGTACCGATCAGTGCTATTAATGTTATCACCTATTTCTTCCATTTTCTCGCTCAAAACTTCTAGATTGAACCTGAAGCCCAGTTTTTTATCTTCATTTCTATATAGGCTTTTTAGTAAAAATTGTCTTGTACCAAAATCTGGAATATACTTAGTTAGTTGGTCGTCTGCATCTTTCCGTGATTTTAAATTATTGGTGTCGATAGCATTTAAGCCATCAATTATTGTTTGATGATGTGGAGGATAAAATTTTGGAGCAATGTCGGCAATTAATAATTTATTAATTCTTTCGGGATAGCTACAGGCAAATTGCATTGCCGTTTTCCCTCCCATGGAGTGACCTATGAGTATAGTGCTTTCAATTTTATGATAATTCATGTAATTAAGTAGGTCATTCGAAAGAATATCATAATCAAAATCGGGAGAATGAAAGCTTTTGCCATGATTACGTTGGTCAATCAAATGAACTTGAAATCCGTTTTCAGCGTAAGATGTGCCTAATGTTTTCCAATTGTCTAGCATCCCTAGAAACCCATGTAAAATACATAGCGGTTTACCTTCTTCTAAAATTAATGAATGTAAAATTTGCTTCATTTTAATCTATGTAAATACATGTTCACAACATTGTCAAGACCTAAATATAATGCTTCACTGATAAGCGCATGACCAATAGATACCTCTAGTAAATTAGGAATATTTTTTGCGAAATATTGAATATTGTCAAGACTTAAATCGTGACCAGCGTTAATGCCTAGGCCTAATTCGTTAGCGCTTTTGGCAGCCTCAATAAATGGTTGTATTGCTTTTTCTTTATTTAGTTCGTAATCAGTGGCATAACTTTCGGTATATAACTCTATTCGGTCTGTGCCCACTACATTTGCCCCATGAATCATTTTTGGGTCGGGATCGACAAAAATAGAAGTTCGTATACCAGCTTGTTTGAAGGTCTTGATGACATCGGTTAAAAAATCTTTATATTTAATTGTATTCCATCCTGCATTTGATGTAATAGCTTCAATAGAATCGGGTACTAAAGTGACTTGTTCCGGCTTTAATTCAAGTACTAAATCAATAAATTTAGGAATTGGATTTCCTTCTATATTAAACTCGGTTTTTACAATATTTTTCAAATCTCTAGCGTCTTGATAGCGAATATGACGTTCATCTGGTCTTGGATGTATGGTGATACCTTGTGCTCCAAAACTTTCTAAATCTCCGGTAACCTTTAATAAATCAGGTACATTGCCTCCACGGGCATTTCTAAGAGTTGCTATTTTATTTACGTTAACACTAAGTTTTGTCATTATGTCTTATTTACCTTTTAAGAGCATCAAAAATACAAATAAGGCACGCCTTTTGATATTATTAATTGTTATTTTGCGTTATAATCAAGACTATGCATATTCAAGAACATATCATTACTACTATTCCTGTATTTGAGATAAAGGATACTTTTGAAAAGGTATTAGATTTTTTTCAAGATACAACCTACTCACATGTGGCTATTGTTGAGGAAGGACGATTTTTAGGTGTTTTCTCAGAAAATGATGCAGAGGCATTGCTTCCAGGTACTAAAATTGAGGAGTTTAGATATGAGCTTCAAAGTTTTTTTGTTCGTGGCGAAACCAATTGGCTTGATATATTAGAAGCGTTCGCTCGAAATGAGGCTAATCTTTTGCCTATTTTGAATGAAAAAGAAGAAGTGGTAGGTTATTATGATCTTACCGATATAGTTACTGTTTTTATTGATACTCCGTTTTTTACTGACCCAGGCAGTATACTAGTTGTTGCAACTGGTATTAAAGATTATTCATTTAGTCAAATTGCCCAAATAGTTGAGAGTAATAATGCAAAACTTATTGGAGGCTTTATTACCGATACACAGAACGATATTATTCAGGTTACTTTAAAAATCACCACTGAGAACTATAATGAGGTTGTTCAGACTTTTAGGAGGTATAATTATCATATTCTTTTTGGTAATAGCGATGATCAGTTTCTTGAAGATCTTAAGGAGCGTTCAGATTATTTAGATAAATACCTTAACGTATAGTATGAAAGTAGCTATATATGGCCAAACATATCAAGACAATGCAATAGAGTATCTGGTAGAGTTATTAGATGAGTTGCATAAAAAACCTTCGGAAGTATTTATAGAAAAGGATTTTTATGAGCTGTATAGTAAATTAGAATCTTCAAAAGCTTACCCAACTTTTACTATGGTAAGTGGGTTGAATACCACTTTCGATATGTTTGTTAGTTTTGGTGGAGACGGTACAATTTTGAGGGCAACAACATTTGTCAAAGATTTGGGTATACCAATTGTTGGCGTTAATACGGGTAGATTAGGTTTTCTTTCCACTTTTAAAAAAGAAGATGTTAGAAAAGTGGTTCAGGAATTTAAAGAAGGGGCTTATACTATTGTTGAGCGTAGCTTGGTTCAATTGAAGACAAAGGAGCTTGACGTTGAATTTGGTGATCTCAATTTTGCACTTAACGAAATTACGGTTAGTAGAAAAGATACTACTTCTATGATAACCGTAGAAACATATTTAAATAATGAATACCTAACTTCCTATTGGGCTGACGGATTAATCATTTCTACGCCAACGGGTTCTACAGGGTATTCTTTAAGTTGTGGTGGTCCTGTAATTGTGCCAACTGCAAAATCATTGGTTTTAACACCAATTGCACCACATAATCTTAATGCTCGGCCACTCGTGATTTCAGATGATACTATAATACGTTTAAAAGTATCTGGTCGAGAGGAAAATCATTTGGTGTCATTAGATTCTAGAATTGCCTCTTTGGAAAATGGACAAGAAATTACGATTAGTAAGGCGCCCTTTTCTATTAAAATGATAGAGTATACTTCAGAAAGCTTTTTAAAGACCCTAAGAAATAAGCTGCTCTGGGGTGAAGATAGACGAAATTGAGCCTGGTTTTAAACAATAAATGACCTTAATCGCTGTTTATCTTTTGAGAACAAGAAAATTATCTCACTTTCTATTTTTGATAGGGAATGGGCTAAAATTGTAAATAATAATTTATGCGTTACATAACGTTATTAATATTCATTCTTTCTTTTAACGGACTTAAAGCACAGACCTATGAAGCAGGAATTTTTTTAGGTGGGGCTAATACCATTAGCGACGTAGGAAGAACAAATTATATTTTACCTTCTGATATAGCTTTTGGCGGTTTGTTTAAATGGAATATTAGCAAAAGATATGCATGGCGAGGTAGCTTAATGTACGGTAAGTTCTCTGCAGATGATAATAAATCTAGTTCAACTGCAAGACAGCAAAGAGGTTACGTGGTCGACAATTCTGTTTTAGAAGGTTCTGTTGGTCTTGAATTTAACTTTGTCGAATATAATCTTCATAAATTGGGCCCGGCCTTTACACCTTATTTATACACCGGTATCACCTATTTTAGATACGACTATAAATATTTTAATGGAGGTGTTTTACAAGATATCGGGCAAAAAGATGGCGCATTTGCGATACCAATGACGGCAGGTTTTAAGTATCGTATCAATCAGTTTCTTATTTTTGGGGCTGAAATAGGTGCTAGATATACCTTCACCGATAACTTAGATGCTAGTAATCCTAAAGGATCAAACTTTGAAGAATTCCAATTTGGAAATATTTTTAGTGATGATTGGTATGTTTTTTCGGGGTTGACATTAACCTATACATTTGGCCGAAAGCCTTGTATGGATTGTTTTGAGTAAAATAAAAATGAACGATATAAACGGTATTGATAAAACAAATGTTCCTAAGCATCTTGCTATTATTATGGACGGTAATGGTAGGTGGGCTAAGGAACGTGGTAAATTAAGAGTTTTTGGCCACGAACACGGGGTTAAAACCGTAAAGATTGTGGTTGAACAGTGTGCTCAATTGGGAATCGAATTTTTAACTTTGTATACATTTTCTACTGAAAATTGGAATCGTCCTAAAGTTGAAGTGCAAACTCTTATGCGCTTATTGGTGTCTTCTTTGAAGAAAGAACTTAAAACTTTTAACAAAAATAATATACGTTTAAATACTATCGGTAATATTTCTGCTTTACCCTCAAAAGCCTACAAAGAGTTAATAGAGGTAATGGATCAAACTAAGCAAAATACAGGCATGACGCTTACTTTAGCTTTAAGCTACGGCGCTCGTGAAGAATTGCAATCTGCAGTAAAAGCAATAAGTGCCAAAGTTAAAAATAATATAATTTCAATTGAAAATATTGACGAAACCATTATTAATAACCATCTTTACACCCACAATTTGCCAGACGTAGACTTGCTTATCCGTACTAGTGGAGAACATCGGATCAGCAATTTTTTATTATGGCAGATTGCATATGCAGAGTTATATTTTATTGATGTATTTTGGCCCGATTTTAGGGAACATCATTTGGTAGAAGCCATAAAAAATTACCAGAACAGAGAACGAAGATTTGGAAAAACTAGCGAACAACTCACTTAAAGATATGACCAGGTTCATATCCTTGAACCACATTTTAACTACCTTTTTATTATTAACAGCCCTTATTGTCACTGCACAGGATTCAACCTATGAGGATGGCAAAAGCTACATTCTTGGTGGCTTAGATGTTACCGGGTTACAAAGTTATAATGAGCAAACGGTAAAAACATATACCGGCCTTAGGGTGGGTCAACCTATTACCTTGCCTGGAGAGCAAATTAGTGAAGTCATCAAAAAATTATGGGGACTTGAACTTTTTAGCGAAATTGAATTCTACATAATCAATATTGAGGATAATACAGTTTTCCTAGAATTGAATATAATTGAACGTCCAACGTTAACTAACGTTGTTTTTTATGGCGTTAAAAAAGGCAAAATTGAGGGTCTGATTAAGGATACCGATCTAAAGAAAGGTAAGAAAATAACAGAAAGCCTTATTTCAAACTCTAAAAATTATATTGCTAATAAATACAAGAAGCAAGGCTATTTAAATACTCAAGTAAATATAGCAACCGCTAAAGATACTTCTGATACTAATACTCAAAGTATGGTGGTCAATGTAAAAAAAGGCGATAAAGTTAAAATACGTAAAATCATATTTGAAGGTAACGAGCAACTTGGTGATAAAAAACTTCGTAAAGCTTTAAAAAGTACCAAACAGAAAAAGTTGGGTAGGTTTTGGAAGAAATCTAAATTTATTCAAAAAGATTACGATGAAGATTTAGGATTATTGGTAGATAAGTTTGCTGAAAATGGGTATCGAGATGCTAGGGTTATATCAGATTCAGTTATTAAGGTAGATGAAAATAATATTGACCTAAGAATAAAGGTTGAAGAAGGGGATAAGTATTATTTTGGTAATATTGATTTTGTTGGTAATACCGTATATACAGATCGTCAATTGAATCAAGTATTAGGTATTAAAAAAGGGGATACTTATAATGGTGTATTGTTGAGAGAACGAATTGCAGACAATTCTAAACCAGACCCTACCGATGTTACCAGTTTATATCAGAACAATGGTTATTTGTTCTCAACAATAAATCCGGTTGAGATATCTGCTGCGAATGATACTATTGATTTTGAAATTAGAATAATTGAAGGCAAAGAAACATTCCTTAATCATGTAACTGTTTCAGGTAATGATAAAACAAATGATCACGTAATTTATCGTGAACTAAGAACACGTCCTGGTCAAAAATATAATAAGTCAGATATTATTAGAAGTATTCGTGAGTTAGGTCAATTAGGCTTTTTCGATGCTGAACAAATTACACCAGATGTTTTGAATGCCAACCCTAATGAGGGTACGGTTGATTTAGCATGGAAATTAGTCGAGTCTGGATCCAGCCAAATAGAATTGCAAGGTGGTTATGGTGGTGGTGGTTTTATTGGAACCTTAGGTCTTTCTTTTAGTAATTTCTCTATTCAAAATTTATTTAAAGGCGAAAAGTATAAGCCGGTACCTATGGGTGATGGTCAAACATTTGCATTGCGTTTGCAGGCTAGTAGAACCTTCAGGGTGTATAGTCTAAATTTTTCAGAGCCTTGGTTAGGGGGTAAAAAACCAGTTCGTTTTAACTTGAGTGTTTCACGAACGCAGCAATTTGCAGCTTCATATGGTAGAAATAGTAACATTGAAGTTAATAAGGATCAACAATTTTCTATTACGGGTGTTACTGCTGGTTTAGCAAAACGTGTGCAATGGCCAGATGATTTCTTTACTATTTCTCATTCACTTAGCTATCAGTTGTACGATTTTAGAAATTATAATATTGGCCTTTTTAACTTTGGTAATGGTAAGGCAAATTCGCTAGCGTATACTTTTGGTATCTCTAGAAATGCAACGGATGGTGGTCGTATATTCCCTAGAGGCGGCTCTAATTTTGAAATTACCGCAAAATTTACACCTCCATGGTCAGTATTTAGTAATAAGGATTATAGAGAGTTGCAGAATAGATCAAAAGAGTTAGATAGAAAGAAAAATACTCAGGGGCTAACATCTGCCGAGAATGTAGAGCTAGAGAATATTGATCAAGAACGATTCAGATTATTAGAATATTATAAAGTTAAGTTTAAAGGTGACTGGTATACTACTTTAGTTGATAAATTGGTTTTACGTAGTAATGCAGAATTTGGTTTCTTAGGAAGCTATAACAGTGCTGTTGGTAATGTTCCTTTTGAAAGATTTTATGTTGGTGGTGATGGACTTGGAAACTTTACTTTAGATGGTCGTGATGTAGTTGCATTGAGAGGTTATGATAATCAATCTATTACCCCATATGCAATAGGTGCAACTTCGCCAGATGGTGCTCTGATTTATAATAAGTTCTCCTTAGAATTACGTTATCCATTAACATTAAAGCCTTCGGCGTCTATTTACGGACTGGCATTTTTAGAAGCTGGTAATGCATTCAACAATTTTCAAGACTTTAATCCGTTTCAATTAAAACGATCGGCCGGTGTGGGGCTGCGAATCTTTATGCCAGCATTTGGTTTGTTGGGTATTGATTTTGGTTACGGGTTTGATGAAGATCTTAAACCACAATCTGCAGGACAAGGTCCGAGTGGATGGCAAACACACTTCATAATTGGTCAACAGTTTTAATTTTAATTGAAATTTAAGAATCGTCCTATATGCTAATCCTTTCATTTTAAAAGTTTTAGTAAATTTGGCACGATATTTTCTATAGGATTAAACGATATCAACAATGAGTTCAAAAACAAAAGTTCTTTTATTAGTTTCGGTCATCTTTATGACTATGGGGAGTTTTGCACAAAGAGGTGTACGAATGGCTTATGTAGACATGGAGTATATCTTAGAAAATGTTGACGAATACCGAGATGCTACCGAGCAGTTAGAAGTAAAAGTACAGCGTTGGAAAGTTGAGATAGAGCAAAAGCAAAGTATTGTTGAGCAGATGAAGAAAGATCTAATGGCTGAAAAAGTATTATTGACGCCAGAGCTTATTGCAGAACGAGATGAAGAGATTCAGATTCTTGAAAAGGAGATGATTGAATATCAACAAGACCGTTTTGGGCCACAAGGAGACTTAGTTCTGCAAAAAAGAAGGCTTATTCAGCCTATACAGGATCAAGTGTTTAATGAGGTGCAGAAAATTGGTGTGAATAAAAAGTATGATTTTATTTTTGATAAATCTGCGGATGTTGTAATGTTGTATTCCGAAAAAAGGCATGATATCAGCGATTTGATATTAAGAGGCATTGCACGAACAAGAAAAGTAAGTGCTCCAAATAAGAAAGTAGATAATCGTAGTAGATTAGATGATTTTGAAGGAGAAGACGAGTCAGAGGTGGTTAGTGAGGCGTTACAAGAACGTTTAGACAAAGCTAATGAGGCTGCTGAAACAAGAGAGAAAAGTGCGGCAGACACAAGGTCTGAGCAGTTGAAATTAAGAGAAGAAAGAAAGAAGGCGTACGAAGAACGAAGAAAAAAATTGTTAGAGGAGCGTGAAGCTAAGAAACAAGAAAAATTAAAGGAGAGAAATAGCGATACCGATAATAAAGATAATAACGGTACTATTTAAATAGGTTTAACAGCCATAAAAATTAACACTCAAATTAGAATTAAATTTTAACTCATGAAACAAGTAAAACAAATTGTGGTAGCCTTATTGTTGTTCGTAGCAACAACAAGTTTTGTAAATGCCCAAAGTAAGGTAGCTCATATAGATGTTACTCAATTATTATCAGCTATGCCTGAAATGAAAGCTGCAGAAGCTGAGCTTAAAAAATTACAAGAAACTTACAACGCAGATATTCAGGCGTCAATGACTGAATTGCGTAACAAGTTTACTCAGTATCAAAATGAAGCAGCTTCTAAATCTAAAGAAGAGAACGATAAAAGAGCTATTGAACTTCAAGGTTTTGAGAAGAACATTGGTGAGGCTCAACAAGCTGCACAACAAGAATTTCAAAAGAAACAAGCTGAATTGTTCGCTCCTATTTCAGAAAAGGCTAAAACGGCTATTGAAAAAGTTGCTGCTGCACAAGGTTTTGACTACGTTATCGATGCACAAGCAGGTGGTGGTTTAATCGTTGCAAAAGGAAAAGACCTTTTGGCTGATGTTAAAAAACAATTAGGTTTCTAATACAGACTTATAATGTAATGAAAAAGCCATCTATTTAGATGGCTTTTTTTATGTATATAATTTTCTCTTGATATTTGACCAGCGTAATCGTCTAATAAATATTCCTTCTTCCTCACTTACTAAATAAGGAACATTTTTTTGAGCTGCATGCATAAAGCCAATAATATTGTTTAAGAAAGAGGTAATCGATTTATTCTTAGCTGCCATTTTAATAGAAGCGATACAAGTAATTAAGAAGCCATAGCGCATACTGTACATCGCTTTTCCTTGAAGTCTTTTAGCGTTCTTATTATACGCCTTTCCTGTAGGTCTTAAGTGCTTAATTTTAAGGTTAGGGTCTGTTTGTGTAATGAACCCATGATACTTCGCTAGCAACTCATCAACGGTATCCCAACCCATAGCGCTTTTCAATCCACCTATGGCTTTAAAACAAGCTTTTGAGTATGCTTTAAAAGCACCTCGTACATGGTCTTTATCCATAGGGTGATTTAGTTTCCAATCGCCAGAGGTATTTTGTTCATATATGAATCCGCCACATATTCCCAGTTTGGGTTCATTTCTAAAATGGGTGCTAATTACTTCAAAATAATTATTGGGTAGAATAATATCAGCATCTAATTTTACAATAAAATCAAAAGATTCATCCAAGACCTTAAAACCTTCATTGAATGCATTAATAACTTTACTGCCAGGCATATGCTGTGTAGAAGAAATGATGTTCAATTTTTGAAAAACAGTGTGTTTTAGGGAAAAACTTTTTATTATCGTTTCGGTGCTATCTGTGGAGTTGTCATTAACAAGTAAAACCTTTTTCGGTGGTAATGTTTGACCTAAAATAGAGTTTAAAGTACTTTCTAAATAAGCCTCTTCATTGTGTATAGGAATAACTATATAGTAATCCATTTTAAGTATACTTTATTACTTTCGAGTAGCGTAAACAATATAATATCTAGGAGTAAACAATCTCAATAATGGTCGTAGCCCTATTTTTTTAACGGGATTGGTCCATTTTTGTGAGTCCTGTATTTCCCAGCCAGCCTTTTCTAAAAGCCAATCAAATTGCCAATCTTCAAATTCATGGTAATGCCTATCCCATTTATCGGTCTTGCTTCTGTATGCTGGCGAAAACCATAATTTTAAAGGTATACTGGCAACTAATTTTTTAGATTTAATTTTCGACAAGATATGTAAGGGGCCGAGTAAATGTTCAAAAATTTCAAAAGCTGTTACTACTTCGGCATCTGTATCTACAACAGTGGAAAAATCAAAATCTAAATCTTCACCAGTGGTATTTTTAACTTCATACCCATCTTTTACCATTATTTCGGTAAAGGGGTTTTTAACGCCTAAATCTAAAATTGATTCATTTGTGTTAATATGTTTTCGTAAAAAATGCAGCGTTTGCTCGTAGCGTTTATTCGGAAAGCTATTTTCGTACATGTTAGATTCTGTAAATCATTGCATTGACGTTCATTCCGGCGCCAACACTTGCAAAGATAACAACATCTCCCTTTTTAACTTCTTGATTTTCTAATTTACCATGTTTTATGAGGTCGAATAAAGTAGGAATAGTTGCAACAGAGCTATTTCCTAATTTAGCGATACTCATAGGCATTATGCCTTCAGGCATTTCTTTGTCGTATAATTTATAAAAGCGTTTAACAATAGCTTCATCCATTTTTTCATTTGCCTGATGAATGAAAATTTTCTTAACCTCATCAATCTTAATTCCGCTTTTATCTAAACAAGAGGCCATCGCTTTAGGTACATGGGTTACAGCAAACTCATATATTTTACGGCCAAACATTTTTATATAGTAAGTGCTATCCTCTTCGCTTTTATTATACGTATTGCCAAAAAATAGATAATTGGCTTCATCCATTGCGTATGTACCAGATTCGTGAGCTATAATTTCACCTCCTTTATCTGTTCTTTCAATTATTGCGGCACCCGCCCCATCAGAATAAATCATAGAATCACGGTCATAATCATCAACAACTCTTGATAATGTTTCAGCACCGATAACTAAGCATTTATTTGCTATTCCACTTTTAATGAAAGCATTAGCTTGAATCATACCTTCTAACCAACCAGGGCAGCCAAAAATTAAGTCATAAGCTACACATTTCGGATTTTCAATTTGAAGTTGATGCTTTACTCTTGTTGCTAAACTTGGTAGTGTGTCTCCTTGGGTTTTGCCATGAACAATGTCGCCAAAATTATGCGCTACAATTATATAGTCTAATGTTTCTTTATCTATTTGAGCATTTTTAATAGCTTTTTCAGCTGCAAAAAATGCCAGGTTTGAAGTTGTAAACTCGTTTGAAGCATATCTTCTTTCTTCAATACCAGTTATAGCTTTAAATTTTTCTATGATGACTTCATTACTATGTTTAAAAGTTGAGCCGTCAAGATTGAGAAATTCATGTTGGTTAAAATCCTTGTTGGTAATGGTCAGGGTGGGAATATAACTTCCTGTTCCTGTAATAGCTATGCTCATTTTAATATATTGAATTGCAAATAAATATAATCATCTTGTTAATCTTTTGTATGCATGCATAATAAACATTACGATGTTCAAGCATAGTAACTACAGATGAATATTATTACAAAGCCTTTTAAATTTACTAAAAAGGCTTTGAAATAAAGGGCTTGCGTCGTTAATTCGTTTCCATGTAAGCTTCTATAGGTGCACATGTACATATCAAATTACGGTCTCCATATGCGTCGTCTACTCTTCGAACAGATGGCCAAAATTTATTTTCTATGATATAAGGAAGAGGAAAAGATGCTTTTTGCCTTGAATAAGGGAATAGCCATTCATCTGAGGTAATCATTTCTAAAGTATGCGGGGCATTTTTAAGAACGTTGTTAGGTTCATCTGAATTAGATTCATCAATCTCGGCACGAATAGAAATCATTGCTTCACAAAATCTGTCAAGTTCTGCCAAACTTTCACTTTCTGTAGGTTCAATCATTACAGTTCCTGCGACAGGAAATGAAACGGTTGGTGCGTGAAATCCATAATCCATTAATCGCTTTGCAATATCAGTAACTTCAATACCATTATTCTTGAATGGGCGACAGTCTAAAATCATTTCATGTGCCGCTCTACCTTTTTCGCCGGTGTATAAAACCTCAAACTTGCCTTCTAGTCTATGCTTAATGTAATTCGCATTTAGAATAGCGATTTTGGTTGATTGTGTCAACCCCTGTTCACCAAGCATTTTAATATAGCTGTATGAAATTAAACAGGCTAGTGAGCTACCCCATGGTGCTGCCGATATAGCAGTTATCGCTTTTTTACCTCCAGTTGCAATTACCGGATTACTTGGCAAAAATGGGACTAGTTGCGGGGCGACACATATTGGGCCAACTCCTGGTCCGCCACCTCCATGAGGTATAGCGAATGTTTTATGTAAATTTAAATGGCAAACATCTGCACCAATAGTCGCTGGGTTAGTTAACCCAACTTGAGCATTCATATTTGCGCCATCCATGTAAACCTGACCGCCATGGTCATGAATTAATTTTGTAATCTGTTTTATAGAAGATTCAAAAACCCCATGTGTGGAGGGATAAGTAACCATTAACGCGGCTAAATTATCTGAATAAAGCATAGCTTTTTTTTCTAAATCAGCAACATCTATATTTCCTTTTTCATCAGTTTTGGTGACAATAACCTTCATACCTGCCATTACAGCCGATGCAGGGTTTGTGCCATGTGCTGATGAAGGAATTAGGCAAATATTACGTTCAGAATCTCCTCTTGATTCGTGATAAGCTCTTATAACCATTAAGCCAGCATATTCACCTTGTGCTCCTGAGTTTGGTTGAAGCGATGTATCTGCAAATCCTGTGATAACAGATAAATCTTTCGCAAGTTCTTTTAATACTGTTTGGTAGCCTTCAGCTTGCTCAATTGGTACAAACGGATGAATATTAGCCCAATTAGTCATGCTAAGTGGTAACATTTCTGTTGCGGCATTTAATTTCATGGTACAGCTACCCAATGAAATCATACTATGATTTAATGCTAAATCTTTACGCTCTAATTTTTTGATATAACGCATTAATTCCGTTTCCGAATGGTATGAATTGAACACCTTATTTTCCATAAAAGAACTAGTTCGCTGAATGTTCTCAGGAACTGAAGTTTCATTTATAAGACTTGTAATTGTGGTTGTTTTTTTATTTAGAGCTTCAGAAAATATAGCAACAATCTGATTCAGGTCTTTTAATGATGTAGCCTCGTTTATTGCAATAGAAATGGTGTCATTGTCTACATAAAGAAAGTTAACCTCATTTTTTTCGGCAATTGGCTTTATCTTTTTAGCATCGGCTTTAATAGTAATGGTATCAAAAAAAGCAGAGTTTATTTGATAGATGCCTAAATCTTCTAAAGCATCTACTAAGGTGACTGCGGTCGTATGAATTTTTGTTGCGATATATTTCAAGCCTTTAGGTCCGTGGTAAACACCATACATACCTGCCATTACAGCCAATAATACTTGTGCGGTACAAATATTTGAAGTTGCCTTATCTCTTTTAATATGTTGTTCCCTTGTCTGCAGAGCCATTCGTAAAGCCGGTTTACCATCGGTATCTTTAGTTACACCAATTATTCTACCAGGTATACTTCTTTTATACTCTTCTTTTGTAGCAAAAAATGCTGCATGTGGTCCGCCATAACCTAATGGAATTCCAAAACGCTGCGTTGTGCCTACTACAACATCAACACCAAATTCACCAGGGGGTGTCAATAAAACCAAACTCATGATATCGGCAGCAACGGCTACTTTTATTTCATTCTCTTTGGCTCTGGCCACGAAACCTGAGTAATCATTTACTTGGCCATGTTTGCCAGGGTATTGTAATAATGCGCCGTAAAAATCATCGCCGAAATCAAACTCTTCATGATTGCCAACCACTAATTCTATGCCTAAAGGAATGGAACGTGTTTTTAAAAGAGAAAGCGTTTGAGGTAATATTTCTTCTGAAACGAAAAATTTTAAAACTTCATTTTTCTTTTGGTCACGGTTTCGAACATCGAACAACATCGTCATCGCCTCTGCGGCGGCTGTACTTTCGTCTAGTAAAGAAGCATTGGCCAGTTCCATACCTGTTAGGTCTGTAACGATAGTTTGAAAGTTAAGAAGCGCCTCTAGCCTACCTTGAGCAATTTCGGCTTGGTATGGAGTATAGGCAGTGTACCATCCTGGATTTTCTAGAATATTTCGCTTAATGACTGAAGGTACTAAGCTTTCGTGGTATCCTAAACCGATATATGATCTAAAAACCTTATTCTTTTTTGATAGCTCTTCAATATGTGCTAAAAATCTATGCTCACTCATAGTAGCATCTAATTTTAAAGGTTCTTTAAGTCGAATATCTTCTGGTATAGTCTCGTAAATAAGCTGTTCCAGATTATCAACGCCAACTGTATTGAACATTGAGTTTAAATCTTCTTCCCTAATGCCGATATGGCGCAGAGCAAACACGTCAGTCTTCATAGATGCTATTGTTATATAATGTACAAAATTACCACTTTTAAGTGTGTAAATTGTGGTGGTAAGTGGTATGCAAGGCGAAAGTTTTTAACCAAAACAATGGTTTATAAACACTTTACCTACTTTTGTTCAATGACCTTTATTAAAAGGATTTTTGATTTTTATCTAGATGCTAGTATTCATGTAGCTTTAGCTATCTTTTGTTTGGTTCATGTTACGGCACTTACCTTAAACATAAATATTGCTCAAGAGCTTTATATTTTTATATTTTTCGGGTCAATTGGCTGTTATAACTTTGTGAAATATGGTGTTGAGGCCGAAAAATATATCCTTGTTGCCAATAGATATCATAAAAATATTCAATTTTTTAGTTTTGGATGTTTACTTATTGCCTTTTATCAAATGTTCTTATTGTCTGAAAGAGTTTTGATTTCACTTTTTGTTTTGATTGCTATTACAGGCTTGTATGCTTTGCCTGTTTTGCCAAAGCATAAAAATTTTAGAAGTTTAAGCGGATTAAAAATTTTGATCGTAGCAACAGTTTGGGCAGGAACGACCGTCGTATTGCCTGCCATCTCACAATTAGAGGAAATTAGCTGGAATGTAAAAGTCGAAACTTTTCAACGTTTTATATTTGTGCTTGTATTGTTAGTTCCTTTTGAAATTCGGGACTTAAAATATGATAGTGTCGCATTGAAGACTTTGCCGCAACGAGTAGGGGTGAAGGGGGCAAAGTTAATTGGATATAGCTGGGTGATTATTTTTTACACAACTACCTTTTTAAAAACTGATTTAGATTTGATTAGTATTGGCGTGAACACAATACTTTCATTAGTTTTAACAGTGGTAATTCTTAAAACCGAATTGAATCAAAAAAAATATTTTTCCTCATTTTGGGTAGAGGGTATTCCATTATTTTGGTGGTTACTTATAATTGCAAGTAACAAATATTCTATCCTGCTTTAGCGCAAGAATCTTTCATTTTCTTTTTATCTTCTTCAGATAAAGCAACAAGTTTTGCCTGATTGCATAGCAATGTTAATTTTTCGTTATTCTTACTATGTTTGGTGCAGGCCTTGCACATAAACATATGGAATTTCAATTCTATTTTTTCCCAAACAGTAGCTTCTTTGTATTGGTGCTTATTGCAAATAGTTGCCGCCTTTTCACATGAAATCATCATAATTAAAACCAATTTTGATTTAAACAACCCATTAAGCTCGTTCTGGCTCTATGTATCATTACCCAAAGATTAGACGCATTTATTCCCAATGCATTACAAATGTCCTCAGTTTCCATTCCTTCGATGGTTTTCATCTTAAAAACTTGAGCTTGTTTCTTTGGTAATTTAGAAATGCAGTCTTGAATGGCAAGGCCCAATTCTTCGTTTTCAATAGCATCATTTTCAAAATTACTATTTGGATCAGCGATGCGTTCTTCTAACCAATCGCCCTCTGCATCAGTTTGTGAGCTATAACTCATTCGCACCTCTGCTTTTCCTTTTTTT
>TARA_R110002074_G_scaffold11751_3_pt1 | contig 17268 bp, 10 predicted proteins | sample TARA_R110002074 | Tara Oceans TARA_R110002074 (sample SAMEA4397215) | marine metagenome | biome: Polar Biome; feature: [MIX] marine epipelagic wind mixed layer (ENVO:01000061); material: water (ENVO:00002006), including particulate matter (ENVO:01000060) such as... | depth 10-100 m | reverse complement strand
AGCGCAGTGGTGCTTTGGCGGTTGCAAGTTGTTTTTTGGGGGTGTTCTGGTTTGCTCCTTCAGGGGTGTTGGTTTTCGGTGAACGCAAGAAGTGCGAATTATGAAGCCGTGACGAGAGACATTGAAAATGTGCTTTTTCTCAACGAAAACAGCGGTTTGGAGCTGCGGATCTCTGGCTGTTTGCTGCGTTCACTGAGATCTGTTTCTATCTCGTTTGCGCGAACACGCATGAAAAAACCCAACATCAAAACAATGTTGGGTCGTGAAGAAAATTCTGAAAGAATTTCTTTTCTTACTCTTGCTGAGCGTCAGTCGCGCTGTCCATCTCTTGCTCGTAAGAGCTGTCGTCGTAGCTGAATTCAGCCGGGGGCTCAATTTGAGTGGTGCTGTCGTCAGGAGCACAGCCGACAACCGAAAGTGAGCCGGCGAACACGAGCAAAGCGAAGAAGGTTTTCATAGCTTTCATAGATGAACTCAAAGTGGGGGGAATGAATCAACACCATTCAAGCCTAATCGCAGATGAAAGATGCTGGCAAGAGTTAGGTATTCGGAATTGGGGGTGCAAAATGCAGCCAATGTATCCGTGGTTGGCTTTCGATGATCAAAGCTCGTCGTTCCATGCTGACGTTGTCGAATGATTGGTGCGTTCCACTTGGCCAAATGATTTCTATCCGGTGCACATTTTGGTTAGCAGGTATGCCGACCGAAATGAGGTTCTCGTTTCGACTCATGTAGCCATCGCCGGTTTGCACGGTGCGCAGCAGTTTGGCGTTGTCGAGATGGAAATGCACTCTGGCACCGATCGCATCTCGTTCCGTTTGCGTTCCGATGAGTTTGAGTTGCAGCCAACGATGATCGGTGTTCGTTTGGTTTTCGAGCAACGTCAACGGTTCCACCAAATCGCCAACCAAAAGATCCATCAGGCCATCTTGGTTCCAGTCGAAGCGAGCGACAGAACGTGCTAGGTGTTCACCAGCAAAATAGCCGGTCGAGTCTTCGGGAGACGTGGAGACCCAGCGTTGATTTTGGCTGGCCAGCAATTGGGTTGGCATTTGGAACATGGGTTTTGTAGGACGGCGATCCTCGATGTCGCCATTGGCAATCACAAGATCCCAATCACCGTCATTTTCGAAGTCGATCGCCTGGGTTCCGAAGCCAAGCATCGTTCGCGAATGCTCGTCCAATCCGGTCGAGAAAACGCCATCTGAATAGAGGTGATCGGATTGTTGCAGGTAAAGATTGGACAACTCGTCGTCAAAGTTGGTGACATGAAAGTCGAGTGTCTGATTGCCATCGAAGTCACCTGCAGCAATTCCCATGCTCGCGAGAGGTTGACCGGTCACTCCGTATGCCACACCGCTGAGGGTTCCAATGTCCTGAAAATTTGGGCGAAGCGATTTGTCGGCATCGTCGTGAAAGCCGCTTGAGGTTCGATCCCAGAGTTGATTTTGAGTTTGGTCATTTGCGACGAACATTTCGTTGTCGCCATCAGCATCGAAGTCACCGACGACCAGCCCCATGCCTCGGTGTGCGTCGGTCGAGGAGGCAGCGAGTTCCCGAATGGATTGGCCTTCGAATGATCCGTCTGGATGACTCACGAAGACTCGGTCTTCTGCCGCAGAGAACTGCATCGGGCCGGGAAGGCGGATGGGTTGCCCATTGGAGTCGAACTGAATTGGATCGAAGATTCGTTGGTCATCGACATAGTTGATTTCAATGATGTCTGGCAATGAATCGCCAGTCACGTCAGCGATCGCCAGGCCCGTCGTGTAGCGTCCAGCCTCCCAAATGTTGTCGACACTGATGGATCGAAACGTACCGTCACCTTGGTTGAGGAAGAGGCTGTTGCGACCCATGTTGCCAACCACCAAATCCGCGAATCCGTCTTGGTTGATATCGCCGGTCGTCAATGCCATCGAGTAACCGCGGTCATCCACTTCCGCGAAAGTGGTAACATCGATGAATGAATCGCCGAGATGACGAGCCAAGTAGTTGGAAGACATCCCAGGTTCGATCGCATCACCGTCACCTTGGGCAGCGTAAACGTCCGTGCGTCCATCAAGGTCGTAGTCGAAGCACGCGAGGCCTGATCCGAGCGGTTGGTGCAGGAGGAAGTTCTTCTCGACTGGCGGTGATGCATTGCGATATTGAAAATTCAAGCCAACTCGTGAAGCGATATTTTCGAAGTGTGGTTGAATGGATTGCTGCGAAGACGAGGTTTCTTGTTCGGTAATTCGATTTGGCTCGATCGTCATGTCACGCGATGCGACTAGCGAATCCCAATTGGTGCTGGATGGTTCGGCCGGAGGTAGTCCGATGCGTTGCGCAAGTTGCGTTTCCGGAGAATTGAGAGACTGTTTGAGACGCCTCAACGAAACGAGATGTTGATCCACCCGGGCTTGCTGCGGTGTGGTGTAGGCGATGGCATTGAATCGCCACGCCAACGATTGAAACGACAATCCGATCTGCTGCAACTGTTGGGATAGAATTTGGCATGATCGGCCCACGTTGCCTTGTCTGTTCACCGTGGAAGCTGCCAGTTCAGAAAGATCCTTGGCCAGTTGGGCCCGTTCGCTGACTCGTGAGGCTTCGTCGTCAGAACCATTGCTTTGAAGGGCCGCCGCGAGTCGTCGGAGCGCCGCTTGGTGAAGAGTTTCTAGTTCAACCGCTTTCTGAAAGGCTTGGATGGCTGCATCCAAATCGCGATTGGCTTGGTGCCAAATTCCTTCTGCGATCCAGTAGTCGGGGAATGCTCGGCATTGTTCGGGTGCATCTGCGAATGCGCTGGTCGCTTCGTCCAATCGCCCCATCTCGGTCAAAATTCTGACTCGCAACGCCAGCAAAGCCGGGTCTTGTTCGCTGAAAGTAGGCGAGTCTTCTAAGGTCTCGAGTGCACGTTGGAATTGGTTTTCATCGAGGTTTTCGTAGGCGATCGCCAGTGCTTTCTGACTCGACTTCGCTTTGGATTGTTGGCTGTCATGGATTTGTTGTCCTGGATTGACCAAGCAGAGCAATTCGACCGTCGTCATGGGCGAAAGCTGCATCAGACGCCGAAGGTGTTCGTTTGCTTCGAATCGATGGCCGATTTCGTTTTGCAACGCCGCGATCGATCGCAGCGAGTTGACGTCGGCGGTGTCGGAATTCAACAGTTTTTGATAACGCGTGATGGCAGCTTGGTAGTCGCCCGTTTCAGCTGACCACGCTGCCGAGTTGGACAGCAGCGTTCGTCTATGTTCTGGCAAACGTGCTGCGGACTCATCCAGTAAGGCGATCGCGGAATCCATGTTGCCAAGCGATCGTTCGGTTTGAGCTGTCAACGCGATCACGTCCAGCTGATCGGGTTGTTTCAGCAGCAGCGAGTGAAGTTCTCGCAAGGCCTCGGACGAATTGCCCGACGCAAGAAGACGCTGAGCATGTTGCAGCGAAGGTTCCGAAGCGGCGTCTGAATGGATGTCTTTTGAGACTTCAACATTCACGTCGACATCATCGGTCGCTGCGTTTGGAAGCGACTGATTGGCGGCCTTTTTGTCGGGAACATCGGTCTTGTTGCAACCAAGGGTCGAGAGCAGCAGAAGGGCCGCGATGCTAGCAGTGACAAAGGCGACCGATTCGTTCCGATGGGGCATGGCTCATCACTGCTGTCATGAAATCGATGGGGAGGATTTCACTCAGTGTAGCCGACCGGCCTTTGGGTTCCGTTTGTTAAAATCGCAACTGACCACCGAAGCTCAGCCCGTGAGCCACATAGTCGTTTTGAATGAATCGAAATTCAGGTCGCGAAGGAGACGTCACGATTCCCGGTGGAGCCAACAGGTCGGGATCGACATCGCGGTCGATTTGATCGCCTGGTCGTACGACGTTGGGTAAGTACAGCAGTGTGTAGCCGACCGTCGCGTCCAAGCAACTCGTCAAGTGAACGCCGAGTGTGAATCCGATTTCGGGAACCATCGTGAACTCGTCGCGACTGAAGGTGCCTGAATTGTCGCGTTGGGCATAGAGTCCACCGGCGTAGTTGTCCGTCACTCCCGATTCAGTGATCGACGTGTTCCCGTTGATCGAAACCGTTTGCTTGGTCGAGCCGACCGCGACTCGCAAGAGGCTCTCGAGCCAGATGCGTTTCAGATTGGCTTGGTAGACCACTCCGAGTTGCAGCCCATCAAATTCGTTGCTGGTTCGAAACGCTTCGTTCAGAACGATTGTTCCGGGGGCTGCGGTCAATTGCGAGTCCAGCGTTTCGGAAAACGTCAGGGCTTCATCCAGTTCGATGCGTCGGTACCCGACCAACCAATCGACGCGATCGGTGTTGCGGCAAGTCACACAGTTGCCACCGCAAGTCGGACAAAGTGCAACACGACCATTGACCAAGTACGAATTGAGTTTGGAGCTGGCACCGATCGACAAATTGCCATCGACCACGGTGGGGTAGTTGATCAGCTGAGCTGTCTCGATGTCGGTGTCGGTTCGGTAAAACGGACGAGCCAGGATTTGCGTTCCACCATCGCGACTGAAACCGGAATCGTTGGATCCAATTCGAAAGTATTCGCCTTCGATTCCAAACGCCGATGCTGGGGTGACAAAGAAACCACCGCGGAACCGAATTCCGTTGGTGCTGTCGTCGTTGATCTCGCCTCCGTACAACGTCGTGGTGGTTGCCAGTCCCAAAACACCGGCATCAGCTTGGGCCGTTCCGTCTGGGCTGGTGGTCACCAAGGCCGGCGTCTCCATGCCATCGGCCATCCATCGGATGTAGTCCGTTCGCAACCAAAATCGATCTTGGGTGGCCGCGTTGGTTGTGAACAACGTGGGAGGAAAGGACTGATTTGGAAATCCTGCCAAGAAACCTCCGCCCTGCGTTCCGCTGTTGTAGGCCGCGGTAGCGTACGGATCGAGTGCGTTTCCATTGACCGGGACAACCGCATATTGCTGAGCGTGCGCGCCTTGTGTTTCACAGAACAAATTCAACAACAAAAACAATGTTGCGATGACTGGATTGCAAAACAGGCGATGGCTGCAGAACCGCGAAAGGTGAGTTTTATTGGGTTGGCTGGTCGGGGCTGGCATTTTTTTTCCGTTCTAGATCGGATTCGCTCAAGATTTTGGCGTGTCCAACCGAACGGATCGTCAATCCATGTCCATGGCGTCAAGACCAAACGCGGGCCAAATAGCCATGTGGCTTGGTCCGACGCGTGAAACCGGTTCGCTTTGATGAGACGCCAGTTCTATCTGGCGATTACGGGCGGCCGGATGAACGGCCACGCGGATGGAACGTTGAGACGTGGTAAGGCCTCGCTTGGTTTCAAAGCATCGGCTCGAGTGCCAGATTGGGACATTGCCTACGGGTAAGCGGCGATACATCGACCCGACCTGGGAACTCGCTCCGGCGACGTTCCTTCCAACTAGCTGTCAGCGCATGAAAAAGCCCGACCTTTTCCCCCCGAAAAAGGCCGGGCTTGACTCACGAAATCGATCCGAGCGTTCCACCGGCTCCCCGTTGCCCGGCATCGATTTGTTGTCGCGAGTTTACTTCTGTCCTTCGGATCAGCGATCCGTCGGACGGTTCTGAATGCCTGGCGTTTGCATGAACGATGCCAGGAAGCTGCGTTTGCTGTTGTCGACGACCGTGAAGTCGGTCAGCGGAACAACGGTCGGGTTGGTGCCACCGACGTCAATGTCGTCGATGCTTTCACCGTTGCCCAAAGCTCCTTCTGCGGAGCTCGGGAATTCAGGTCCGTCGCTCGTGCCGCTTGGCAATGACAATCGAGTCACTTGGTATTTGCCAGGCAGCAAGTCTTCGAACAAGTATTCGCCGTTGGCGTCGGTGGTCACGGTGACGGGAGTGAACGTGCTGCCGTCCGACAATGTGCCGGTCAGTTGCAGCTGAACCCCTTCGTAACCCACTTCACCCGCGTCCCGGACACCATTTCGGTTGGCATCGCGGTAGACATTGCCGGAGATCTCGTTGATTGCTTGATCAATGGCTGTGGTTGCCGAAGCCGTGTTGTCGGTGGTGTTGGTTTCCGCCGTTGTGGTGGAGACCGTCACGCTGTTGACTTGGTCAGCCGTTACCCCATCGTTGACCGAGGCCACGATGGTGAACTGGAATGAGCTGCCCGAGGCAATGGTGCCACCGTTGACGGTGACCGTTTGCCCAGTCGCGGACAATGCTCCACTTGGTCCCGTACCGCTAACGAAGGTCAATCCCGCTGGCAGCGTATCGACTGCGGTCACGGCGGCTGCAGGCGAAGGGCCATCGTTGAAGACGATCACGGTGTAAGTCAGTTCCGCACCGGTTTGAGCGGTGGTCACGTCAACCGTTTTGGTGACCCGAACGTTGGCTTCAGGAACAACGGTGACCGGAACGGATGCCGAGTTGTTGTCGGTTTGAGTTTCGCCGGTATCCGTTGCGATCGAAACATTGTTCGTGATCGATCCGGTAGCGTCATCGTCAACCGTCGCCGTGATCGTCAGTGTTCGAGTGGTGCCAGGAGCAAGGTCGAACTCAGGGAAGACGATCACACCGTTGGTGGTGCTGGTCGGAGTCACAGCGGCACCACCTGACGTGGCCGAAGCGAATGTCAAACCAGCGGGTAACGTGTCAGTCACGATGGCACCCGTTGCCGTCGATGGGCTTTCACCATTGTCAGCTTCGGTTCCGTCGTCATCGGTGTCATGCGAAACGACAATGTTGAACGTCACAGTGTCATCGGGGCCGAATGTAGTGGCACCACCCTGGACGGTCTTTGCAATTGTCAGGTCGAACTCGGGAGTCACACCCACGGTGACGGTGTCGGTGTTATTGGTGCTGTCCAGTTCGGTCACGCCAGGAACGGCAACGGCTGCGGAGTTGACCAGGTCCGTTGTCACGGTCGGATCCACATCGGCGGTGACCGTGAAGGTCCGTGTTGTGCCAACTGGGATCGAAGCGTATTCGACTTCGAGCAGTCGTGTGGTGGTGTTGAAGTTGGAGGTCGAAGAACCAGCGGCCGTGATCACGACGTTGGACAATCCTGCGGGCAACGTGTCGGTGACCCGAGAGTTGATTGCATCGGAGATGCTGTCGTCGTCATGCGAAACCGTGAAGGTGTAGGTGACGGTGTCCGCACCGGGAACCACGGTGGTTTCTGCTGCCGTCTTCTCCAAGATCAAGTCGATTCGGGCGTCCGGATCGATGTTGACGGTGGAGGTGTTGTTGTTGGAATCCGATTCGGGGTCCGTTGTGCTGACTGTCGCTGTGTTGGCGATCACATCGAATTCGTCCGAGGCGATGCCGACTTCGAATTCAAACGTCAATGATTCGCTCGGGTCCATATCGGGAACCGTGAAGGTCAACGTTTGACCCGTTTGGACAACCGTGACGCCTGATGTTCCAGAGTCAAAGCTGCCGGCGACCAAAGACAATCCATCGTCCAAGATGTCGACGACTTCAACACCGCGAGCTTCGGATGGTCCAGCGTTGCTGACGACGACTTGGTAGGTGACAAAACCGCCAGCGACAACCTGGAATGGCGAAGTGCTGTCGATGATGTCATCAGCGTCATCGCCATCGGTGCGATCATCGGGAATCCGAGTTTCGATGACCGTTTTCGCGACCGTCACATCGACTTCGCGGACGACGGCGGTTGTGTCGTTGGTTGTTACATCGGGTGCGTTGTCGGCCGTTGCGGTGACCGAGTTGTCCAGTGGCGAATCACCGTCGGCGATTGTTGCATCGACCGTGACAATGATCTCGATTGTTTCGTCTTCGCCGGCTGCCAAATCGCCCAGCACCATCTGAATCTTGCCGATGTCAGGGCCTGCGGTCACTTCGCTGACCGAACCCGAACCGTCAGTGAAGCTGGCCGAAACAAACGTTACTCCGGTTGGCAGCGTGTCCAGTGCGGTCACGTTGATGGCGTTGTCGGTGCTGGTGTTGGTGACCGTGATTTGATAGGTCAGTTGGTTACCCGCCGTAACGGTCGCCAAGTTGTCCGTTTTGGTCACGCTCAAAGTTGCGATGGGAACATCCGCGTTCGCCAACGAAACGTTGTTCAACAGTGGATCGGAGTCAACCGGGTTGGTCGGGTCGTTGTCGACTTCGACTTGGAAACCACTGACGTGAGCTTCATTTTCAGGGTCCGCTGAAACATCGGTGTCGATGTCGGTGAAGACTCGGTAGGTGACCGATCCAGATGCGGCCAAGGCTCCGACGCTGAACGTTCGGATCTCACGACCCGCACCACCCACTTCGGTCGTCGTGGTGGTGGCAACTGCCCCGCCGCCACTGTCTTCGATTCGATCGAAGGTCAGGCCTTCGGGGATGAAGTCATCCACGCTGACATCGGTGGCATCCAATGGACCCAAGTTTTCAATCACCAAGTCGAAGACCGCAGTACCGCCCGCGATCAAGTTCGATGATGCGGTCACCAACGATTTTGTGATTCGCAAGTCGGTGTTGGGAACCACACCGAAGTCGACAGTTGAGTTGGTATTGTTGTCGGTTCCGTCCGTGGTGGGTTCGCCGTTGACTTCCAGAGTGATCGCGCCGCTGACCAAGCCGATTCCATCGACATAGGTGCCGTCGTTATCGTCGTTGGCATTCAGGTCAGTGTCCGCGGCGGCGGTGCCACTGCCGGAGTGTCCAAAGAGCGGTTGGCCGGTTGCGAATTCCGATTCAGGAATCACAACTGCGTAGGTGCCAGGACCAAGTGGATCGCCGCTGGTCAGCGTGGTGAAGGTGTAGGCACCCGAGGTGGCTCCACCGGCGACCGTGGTCGTCGCGATCGGAGTGTCGCCAGCGTCGACCGTGTCAGTTGGTCCGCTCAAAGCGTAGAGTTCCACCACGATTTCATTCCCCGCACCGGGGTTGGGGAAATCGGGTTCGCCAGCGTCACGTGTGCCGTTGTTTTGATTGGTTTGGTTGGTTCCGCCGCCGTCGTCGATGAAGACTTCACCGCCCAATTCCATGGGCTGGATGCTGGCCAGGTTCAGCACGTTTTCATTGCTGCGCCGCGTTTCCAATATGCTGACACGAAAGTCGGTTCCGGTCGTCACGAGCGTTTGATCGAGTTCGAATTCGAATGCACCCACATCGCTAAAATCAGCTCCGGTTCCACCGGTGTCGCTGAAGTCAGAGAATGGCACAAACACCGTCAGAGGAGTCGGGTCCGAGAGATTGTCGGGAAGGTCGATCGTGGCGGTGGAAAAATTGGGTCCGTCAGTGAAGACTCGAAGGATCAAAGCGTCGGCAACGACATCGTCCGCACGAATGTCCAGCATGATCCCAGCTGCGGAGTCGCCATCGCTGAAGTCAATGCCGGTGGCTCCGCCATCGCGAAGTCCGATCGGATCCAACGCAATCGCTCCGTCATCATTGTCGACGCCGTCGTATTGAACCAAGAGGGCGGCGTTGACGGTGCCATCCGTATTCAGTGCCAAAACTCCCCCGCCTGACACGCTGAAGCGAGCCGATTCGTTGACGGTGTCAGCGTTGGCGAGTACTGTCACCACCACATCGCGTTCCCCACCTAGGACGCCACTTCCGGCTCCTAAATCGCCGGAGGAATCCTCGTTCGATCCAATCGTGGCTTGCGACACCGGTTGACCTGGCTGAGCGGCTGTCAACTCATCCACTTCCTGCTGCGTCACTCCTTCGTCATCGGTGACGGTCACTGTGGCTGTGTCGGGGAAGACCAATCCGCTGAGGTCGGCACCACCCGGGGCGTCTTCTTGCGTTAGGAAATACACGCCGGTGGCAGTCACGCCAGACGCGTCCGAGCCATCCAGGTTGGTGAAGCGGTAAGCTCCGTCGGCGACCGTCGTGACGGTACCCTCGACAACGTCAGTTCCGATGTCCAAGGTTCCGTTGGAGTTGGCGTCGCGGTACAAGGTGATTAGCGCACCTTCGATGGCTGGTTCGCCGCCATCCATCGTTCCGCTGCCATCGCTGTCGATGTAGGCGATGCCGCTGATGGCGGCCAAATCGCTTGCCATCAGTTCCCGTTTTTGTAGGGATTCCAGTCGAAGACGCCGTTGTCCTCGGCGACCACGACGGCTGGATTTCGCTTGATCAGATTTTTGGGTGCGACGGCTTTGACCGGTCAGACGGTCGATCATGCGTTGGAAGATCATGTCCAATTCCCTGGAAACTGTTGTCTTAGTTGGGGGAGCGTGCGTCTCCGGACGCCTGTCACGTGAGCATCATGGGGATGACGCGACTGGCTCGTGGCTGAGTGGTGCATGGGATGCCCACACCCGGCGAATGGTTTCAGTCTTCACCGCTCCGAATCCCTCGGCTTCGGTGTAATCGGCATGTTTGCTTCATTCGCGTCAGCTGATTCATTGCGAGTCAGCTGAAATTTTCGAATTGTTCCTTCCGGCAACCCATTCAGGATTCCCGGTCAAATCAGCAGGCCTTGCCAAACCTCTCCACGTTTTCCCCTACCAGCGATACTCGCCGCCGAAGCTGATGCCTTGGGCCCAGTAATCGGTGTTGTCGAATTCGAAGGCGGGGTAGTCAGCTAGAACAGGTGTTGCTGGAGTCGTGCCGTTGGGCAATTGAGCCGTGTCGACGCGGCGGTCGATGTGATCGCCAGGTCGCACCACGTTGGACCAGTAAAGGAACGTGTATCCGAAGGTGGCTCGCAGTTGCTCGGTGACTTGGTAACCCAGTGTCAGGTCGAGTTGTGGCAGGACTGAGAATTCGTCCCGGCTGTACTCGCCAATGTTCGAGTTCTGAGCCAGCAGACCGCCTTTTTCAGCCGCACCGCCATCGATGGATGTTTCACCGTCGATCGAGACTCGTTGACGAGTGTTGCCAACGCCCAAGCGAATCAAAGCGTCGAACGTCCAGTAGCCTCGGGTTCGTTTGTACATCCAACCCAAGTCCAAGCCGTTGAATTGGTTGCGAGTGCGGAAGTCATCGAAGATGTCGTACTGCAACACGGTGGTGTCAGGAGCCGTTGGGATGCTGGCCAAGTCTTCCGTGATGCGAACGCCTTCACGCAGTTCGACTTGGCGGAATCCGACCAGGTATTCAAATCGTTCGCAGGTGTGTTCGGGGCAACCACAGAAGACGCCTTGGCTGCAGCTGGTTTCGCTGCGGCGAAGGTGACGCAGGTTGATTCCCCATCCACGCAAGCGACTGTCGACATCGACGGCGACCGTTCCTGCGAGTTGGTTGGGGAAGGCGACTTGTTGTTGGTCTTCGACGCTGCCGTTGGCCACGTTGATGAATGGGCGACCCAAGAATTGCGAGTCAGCACCACTGGCACGATAGCTGTCGGTTTCTTCCCCGATTCCGAAACCTTCAGCTCCAATACCCCAGGTGTGGCACTTGTCCAACCAGAATCCAAACTTCAGACGCAATCCGTCCATGTTGTCGGTCAAGACATCTTGGCCGCCGTACAGCACACGACCCGGATCATTCGGGAAACGTTGCGATGGCAGCACATCGGTGGACACCAACGGTGGCAACGCCATGCCGTCTTGCCACCACAGCAGGTACTCAGCCGAGAACCAGCCGTCCTGTGGCCAGCAAAGCGTCACGCAAGGTCGCATCACGTCGCAGTCGTTGTATTCGCCGCACATTGGGTCGCCGTTGTGGCAAACGCCACTGCCGCAACCGATGCCGTCGCATCCGCCGTAGCTGACCGCACCGCAACCACCGTCGCATCCGTGGTCGCCGCAACCGCAGCTTCCCATGGGCATGGAGTCGCAACCGCCGTCCAGCATCGGGTCGTAGATGACCTGGCCGTCCAGTGGCATCGAATGAGTGATCGGGCCTTCTTCAATGATCGGGTTGATCGAAGGCGGCATGGGCGGAGAAGGCAAGGATGACGTGTGGTCTACCAAGCGAACATTCGCCGACTGCGGGCGATTCGCGTTGGTCGACTTCGAGGCCGTTTTTTGCGAGAGGTCTCGGACTGGCTGCCACGATGCTCGAGCGTTCTGCTCTATATAGCTCGCGTTGCGAACCGAACCGGATTGGCTCGACCGAGTTGAATTGGTTTGTGCATGCAAAGGGGCTGCCATCACGGCAAGCGTCCCAAAGATACAGAAGTAAAACAGACGTTTTGACACGGGCGTCACCCATCAATGCTGGAGTCGGGGGGGAGGTGAGGCTCGACCCCGTTGGGCAGACGGACACGTGCATGTCACGTCGCGCCGTCGGTCGAGAATCACCGGCTCACCACTCGTATCGACCCCGATTGTTGAGATACTGCATCCAAAAACGTCAAAATCAGAAAAATCGTTAGGCGCAACGCTTTCGGAAAACTCGCCTGCGGCTGCCTGTTTTGCCAGGTTTGTGTGTTTTGATGTGAGGTGGGCTGAGACGCTGTTTCACAGGTGTTTGTGTGAAACGCGCATACTCCGCTGAAAGAACTCCTGACGCCGTTATAATACAGAGGTTCTGATCCAACCCAGAAACCCACCTCGACTCCCTCCATGCCATCTCTCTTCACCCGCTTTCCGTCGCCATCCGGCGGGAATGCATTGGTCCGTCTGTTTTTCAGTCTCAGGACTGGCGCCCGCCCGTGGCTTATCGCTGGAAGCACCGTTCAAATCACTTCGATGGTGCTGCTAGGCTGCCTCTGTTTGAATTCTTTCGAGTCTCAGTCGACGCGTGCCGCGGAGCCTGCCACCGCGAATGGTCAATCAAGCGGTGGTGAGGAATCTCCGGTTGATTTCAATTCGCAGATTCGCCCGATTCTCGTCGCGAATTGCACTTCGTGCCACGGCGGGGTGAAGCAAGCCGGCGACGTCTCGTTCATCTATCCCGAGCAGGTGCTGCCGCCGGACGGATGGATTGTCGAGCCGGGCGACCCCGAAGCATCGATCTTGATCGAACGCATCACGACCGACGACGCCGACATTCGCATGCCGCCGCCGGACGAGCATCCCGACCCGTTGTCGCCGGAAGACATCGAGTTGCTGCGTCGTTGGATTGCCGAAGGAGCCCAGTGGCAAAGCATGTGGGCGCTCACGCCGCTGGGGCTAGCCTCATCGCCTGCCGAATTGAAGACAAAGCACTCAGCTGAAAGCAAGTGGGGAACGCAGCCGCTTGATCAAATCGTGCTGGCAAGTTTGCAAGCTAAAAATCTGACACCAAGCGAGGAAGCACCCGCCGAACAATGGCTGCGGCGCGCTTCGTTTGATTTGATTGGGATGCCGCCGTCGGAAGACCAACTCACCGAGTTTCTTTCCAAGCTGGAATCAGTCTCGTTAACCAGTGAGAAAGAAGCGGTCTATGCAGCGGAGGTCGACATGATGTTGGCCGAGTCTCACTTTGGCGAACGTTGGGCGTCCGTTTGGATGGACCTCGCTCGCTATGCCGACTCAATGGGGTTCGAAAAGGATCCGCACCGCGACATGTGGCCTTACCGAGATTGGTTGATCCAGGCCTTCAACGCTGACATGCCCTACGACGAATTCACGATCAAGCAATTGGCCGGCGATTTGCTCGAAGACGCGACGGCGGGAGACTGGATTGCAACCGCGTTTCATCGCAACACGCAAACCAACACCGAAGGCGGGACCGACGACGAAGAGTTCCGCATCGCTGCGTTGATCGACCGCGTCAACACGACTTGGACGGTGTGGCAGGCCAGCACCTTTGGATGCGTCCAGTGTCACTCGCATCCATACGACCCGATCGAACACGACGAGTACTACGCCTCGTTGGCGATGTTCAACGACACGATGGATGTGGATCTGCCGGATGAGTATCCGACGATTCGTGTTCCCAACGATCGATCACAATTGGAACATGCCATTGATGTGCAGCGACGAGCCGAAGAGCTGCGTCATCAACGCAACGCGGTCGGATGGAATGTCGCTCATGCAGCAAACTGGCAATCGCTGACTCCGGCTTCGTTCAAAACCACCGACGGAAAACTGAAGCAAGTCGACAATCAAATCGTGACCGATGGTGGTACCTTCCCGCCCGGAACGAAGTACACCGTCGAGCTGGACCTTGAAGACTTGCAAACTCAATTGGGTGAGCAACCGTTGTCGGCGATGAAGTTGGATATCTTGCCGCTCAGCGATGATCCGGCGCAGTGGCCTGAGCAAGGTTCCGTGCTCAGCGAACTCACCGCTGAGTGGATCGATGCCGAGGGCAACGCCACTCCGGTCGCGTGGGCGGGTGTCATCGCCGATGCGATCACCGGCAGCACGGATCCAGACGATGCTCTTCGCGGCAACGCGTCGGGAGCCGGCGAATACCCGAAGCTGACGGGACCGCGGCAAACCGTGTTTGTGATGCGAGATCCGAGTTCGTGGGAATCGCTGAATGAGAAGTCAATCAAAACGCTGCGATTGACCATGCGTCAGTCGCACTCGACGACCGGAAATCTGGCAACACCGATCCGTCGATTGGAATGGTTCGCGACCACGGAGGTGGAAGCTAACCAGTTGCTCGAAAGCGACCAGTGGAAGCAACTCACCGATTCGCTCGCGCAAGCCCGCAAGGAAGCGTCGCAGGTCAAAGGCCCCAAATTGCCGATCGTTTTCAATCGTCCGGCTGAGGCAGCACGAGAAACACGCGTGTTTGTCCGTGGCAACTGGATGGAACGCGGCGAGAAGGTCGATCCGGCCATTCCAGTGGCCTTCACCCAAGGCACATCGGTGCGTCCCTCGGACGTGAACAGTCGCTTGGAACTGGCGCAATGGTTGGTTTCCAATGACAACCCGCTGACCCCGCGAGTGTGGGCCAATCGAGTGTGGGCTCAGTTGTTTGGAATCGGATTGGTGGAGACACAAGAGGACTTTGGATCCAGCGGTCTGCAGCCGACCCATCCGCAGTTGCTCGATCACCTCGCCTTGCGATTGCGAGACGAACACCGTTGGCACTTGAAACCGTTCTTGCGTGAGTTGGTGTTGTCATCGACTTATCGTCAAACGCATCACGTCAGCGAAGAACTGCAGCAGGCCGATCCGCGAAATCAGTGGTTGGCTCGCGGGCCGCGAACGCGATTGACTGCCGAAATGGTTCGCGATCAAGCGTTGGCTGTGTCAGGATTGTTGACCGAGCAAATCGGTGGCCCGTCCGTCATGCCGCCTCAACCCAATGGCGTTTGGCAGACCGTTTACAGCGGGGCGTCTTGGAAAACCGCGACCGGTCCCGAACGCTATCGCCGGGCGCTCTACACGTACTGGCGACGAACGAGTCCCTACCCGAGTTTCTTGACCTTCGATTCGCCCACGCGAGACCTGTGTGCACCACGACGAATCGCAACCAACACGCCGCTGCAAGCCTTGGTGACGCTGAACGATCCCGTCTACGCCGAATGCGGGAAGGCTTTGGTCGAACAAACCGCCACGGACGAAACCCAGGGCACCAGCACTCCGATCGAATCGCAAATCGCTCGCATGTTCTTGCTGGTGACACAAAGCCAACCGACGGAATGGGAACTTCATGAATTGAAGGCACTCTACGACGACTTGGACGAAACCAGTGGCGTTCCACAAGACGACGGCAAACTCAACGTGGACCAGAACGCGCTCGCGATTGTGGCCAGCACCATTTTGAACCTCGACAAAGCACTGACCAAATGAATCCTCTCAACGACTCCGTGCGTCTTGGTTCGTTGCAATGGCAAACGCGGCGACACTTTCTGCAAAACTGTTCGCTTGGTTTGGCCGGGATGTGGTTGGGCAGTCAAGCCAACTCGGTCCACGGTGAGGCCGCGAAACCCGGTGATGCGGCACCGATGTTGGCTCCGCATTTCCCACCCAAAGCCAAACGTGTGATCTTCCTGCACATGGCGGGCGGACCGAGCCAGTTGGAATTGTTTGACTACAAACCCGACTTGCAGCAACTGGATGGGAAAGACACGCCGGCCAGCTTCTTGGAAGGAAAGCGTTTCGCGTTCATCCAAGGCGTGCCCAAAATGCTGGGACCGCAGTTTCCATTCGCCCAGCATGGTGAAAGTGGGGCTTGGGTTTCCGATCGTTTGCCGCACTTCCAATCGGTGGTCGACAAAGTCTGCTTCGTCAAATCGATGCACACGACCCAGTTCAATCACGCACCGGCACAGTTGCTGTTGCACACCGGCAGTCAGAATCTTGGTTCGGCGTCCTTTGGTGCATGGACGATGTATGGCCTCGGCAGTGAGAACCAGAACCTGCCCGGGTTTGTTGTCTTGGTCTCCGGCGGCAAAACACCGTCCGCCGGGAAGAGTGTTTGGGGATCGGGATTTCTGCCTTCCGTGCATCAAGGCGTCCAGTGCCGCAGCAAAGGCGATCCGGTTTTGTACCTTTCCAACCCAGAAGGCGTCAGTCGCATCCAGCGACGACGTGCTCTGGATACCCTGGCCAAACTCAATCGAGAAACGTTTGAGCAAACCGGCGACGCCGAGGTGCTGACGCGAATTTCTCAGTATGAAATGGCGTTTCGGATGCAGACCAGTGCGACCGAAGCATTTGATCTGAGTCAGGAAACCGCCGACGTTCATGCGATGTACGGCACCAAGCCCGGCGAAGAATCGTTTGCGAACAATTGTTTGCTCGCTCGCCGGTTGGCGGAACGCGACGTGCGTTTCATTCAACTGTTCCACTGGGGTTGGGACTCACACGGTGCCGGAGCCAACGAAGCGATCAACAAAGGGTTCCACGATCGTTGCCGTGAAGTCGACCAGCCAATGACGGCGCTGCTGAAAGACTTGGATCAACGTGGACTGCTGGAAGACACACTGGTTGTCTGGGGCGGTGAGTTTGGACGAACGCCGATGCGAGAGAATCGCGGCGGTCGCGAGATGAAGTTGATTGGTCGCGACCACAATCCTGGCGCATTCACGATGTGGTTTGCGGGCGGCGGAATCAAACCCGGCGTTTCGATCGGGCACACCGACGACATCGGATATGAGGCGGTCGAGAACAAGGTTTCCCCTCACGACTTGCACGCGACGCTTCAGCATCTGCTGGGCATCGATCACCACAAACTGACTTACATGAGCCAGGGCCTGCCGCAACGATTGTCCAACGTGACCCAGCCCTCACGAATCGTGACGGACATGTTCGCGTGAACGGCATCGCTCGATCTCTCCCGAAACTTCGTTTTGGAAGAGGCGACGGAGCAATGTCAGAGTAGAACAGTTGTCCCCAACTGTTCCGTCTCGCAAGGTGCCGACGCGAGGTTGGTTTCGAACTGTTTAAGCTTGGAATGGGTGGTGACGGACGCTGGATTGTTGGGGTTCGCACACGGAACAATTGGGGGCAATTGTTCTACTCTGGGAGGACTCTCGGGGCTTCCACCTCGAGCTATGAGGTCGTGCAGTTTTTTGATGCAGG
>TARA_R110002074_G_scaffold86956_1_pt1 | contig 17269 bp, 13 predicted proteins | sample TARA_R110002074 | Tara Oceans TARA_R110002074 (sample SAMEA4397215) | marine metagenome | biome: Polar Biome; feature: [MIX] marine epipelagic wind mixed layer (ENVO:01000061); material: water (ENVO:00002006), including particulate matter (ENVO:01000060) such as... | depth 10-100 m | reverse complement strand
GTTTCGGCCAGCGCTATTGCCTCAGCATTCATATCCGACCCGTTGGGTCGAAAGGCATATTCCAAGCGCAGCATATCGTCCAACAGGACGTTTCCCCCAGTCTCATAACCGTCTCCTGCATTCTCGACCCGCGTTCGAGCAATGCGTGACAGGTCATGCCGACCTTACGCGCCGCCGCCGCCGTTTGGCGCACGTGGTTGGACTGGGTTGCGCCCTGCGTGACCAAAGTGTCGACCCCCTTTTCCATTGCATCAGCCACAAGAAATTCCAGCTTGCGGGTCTTGTTGCCGCCGGTGGCAAGCCCGGTACAATCGTCTCGTTTGATGTAGATATCGGGGCCGCCAAGAGCTTTGGTCAGGTTTTCCAGTTTTTCCAGCGGTGTCGGAAAATGGCCAAGGCTGACGCGTGGAAAGCGGGCAAGATGCATGAGGTATTTCTCTTTGAGAGCCGGACAGTTGGTCCGAATTGATGAACTACATAGACATAACTTAGCGCGCTGTTGAGTGACCTTCAAATGACGTATTTTCCCGTTTTGGTCTGATCACATGAGGCGGCTCATAAATCTGGGAGTGAGCCACGCCCTCAGGTGCTGCTTCGACCTCTACCAGACATGAATGCGCAATCGGTCCCTGTGCCAAACGCGAGGTGCCTTTGTCCGGGGTCAGGACATTGGGGTTTCCATTGCGGCAGGCACCAGCGTGCGGATCGTACCACGCACCGGTCGAAATCTGAATGACGCCCGGCATGATGTCATCGCTGATGTGCAGCCCGGCAAGACAGGCCCCGCGAGCATTGAATATCCACACGACCTGCCCCTCAACCAGCCCCCGCGACGCGGCATCCGCGCTGTGCATCAAGCAGGGTTCACGTCCTTCGATCCGGCCAGCCTGACTGACAGCGCCGTGGTCAAGTTGCGAGTGGAGTTTGTCACGGGGCTGGTTCGAAATCATGTGGAGCGGGTAGCTGCGCGTGTTCCCCAGCCATTCGAGCGGCTCCATCCATGCCGGATGGCCGGGACAGTCATCATAGTTGAACCCAGCAATGGTCTCAGAGAAAATCTCAATTTTGCCGCTGGGCGTTTTTAAGGGATGCGCGACCGGGTCGTTGCGAAAATCCTCAAGCATGATCGTATCGCGTTCAGAATTCGGCACGCGAAAGACGCCATCGCGCTGAAAGCTGTCCCAATCAGGTAGGCTCACGCCCTCGCGGGCAGCGGACTGGCGCGAAATGTCGTAGAGCCAACGCTGCCACTCCTCGGGGCTCCGCCCTTCCGTAAACGCCGCCTCAACTCCCATTTCCAGAGCAATCCCCCGAAAGATGTCATGGTCGCTTTTCGCCTGACCCACGGGGTCGATCGCCTGATCCATCACTACCTGAAATGGGTCCTTGGGGGTTAGGGCGATGTCGCTCCGCTCAAGCGATGTCGTGCAGGGCAGAACAATATCAGCATGGCGCGCCAAACTGTTCCAGCACCATTCGTTGACGATCACCGTCTCGGGACGGGCCCAGGCCCGACGCATCCTGTTGAGGTCCTGATGGTGGTGGAATGGATTGCCGCCCGCCCACCAGACCAGTCGAATATCAGGATAGCTTAGGCACTGCCCGTCATAATCAAAGGAAGTGCCAGAGTTCTCGAGCATGTCCGTCACCCGCGCGACGGGGATGAAATCTGGCACCGGATTGCGGCCCTGCGGCAGCGCAGCATAGTCAATATTGCGCCGTTGCAGGCCGACATTGTTCATCGCGGAGTAGCCAAATCCCAGCCCAGTTCCCGGCAACCCGATCTGACCGAGCATTGAGGCCAGCGCAATGGCGGCCCAGAACGGCTGTTCCCCGTGGTCCTGCCGGGTGAGCGACCAACTGACCGAAATCATTGTGCGTCGCGCGGCCATGCGCCGGGCCAGGGTTCGGATATCGTCAGCGGGCACCGCGCTGATGTCGGCAGCCCAATCTGCCGTTTTTGGGATGCCGTCCGTTTCGCCCCGCAGATAGGCGGCAAATGGGTCGAAGCCGGTGGTGTATTTGGCAAGGAATGCTTGATCCTGAAGCCCTTCGTCCAGCAGAACATACGCCAGCCCCAGCATCAGCGCCGCGTCGGTCGATGGGCGCGGCGCTATCCATTCGGCCTGCGCGACGGTCGCCATATCGGTTTTCAAAGGCGAGATGTTTACGAATTCCACGCCTGCCTCAGCGGCGGCGGTGACCCCTGCCTTCTGGACATGCGCGCCAAGGCCACCTTGAGATATTTGCCCATTTTTGAGCGGCACCCCGCCGAAGGCCACAAAGAGCTCGCAATGCTTGGCAATGGACAGCCAACTGGTTGTGCTGTCCAAAGGTCCACGAAAATCGCCCAACACATGGGGCACGACCACTTCTGCTGCGGCAAAGCTATACGTGTTTTTGGAACCCGTATAACCGCCGATGCAATTAAGGAACCGTTTCAACTGGCCCTGAGCATGGTGAAATCGCCCTGCGCTGGCCCAGCCGTAGGATCCGGCATAGATCGCCTGATTGCCGTGGGTTTTGGTGATGCGTGTCAATTCCGATGCGACCAGACGCTCAGCCTCTACCCAGCTGACTTCAACAAAACTATCCTCACCGCGCAAATGCCCCGCGGTGCCGGGACCGCCTTCAAGCCAGCTTTTGCGGACCATCGGCGCGGTGATCCGCGTCGGCGCGTCCAGCACGCCTGCTATCCCCTGGCCAATAGGCGAGGGATCGCTGTCTTGGTCGAAAGGCCGCAAAGCGGTGACACGCCCATCGTTGACGTCAACGTGGTATGTACCCCAATGGGCGCTGGTCAGTCGGTCGCGATCGGTCCGGTTCACAGTAGCTTCCTTATGTTTTACACTATCTTCGCGACCAAGGCGTCGCAGTCAACGCCGAAGACACATGCGATGTCTGGACACATTGCCATTGCGAACCGAATGGGCAATTGATTGGCAATCATTTCAAAGGGCAGACACAATGGCGACACAACCCAAAGACATCCCACTTTTGGGATATGTTGACCGCCTCTCGGGCCGACCGGGTGACACGATGGCGTTCAAGGTGTCGTCGACCGCGTCAGCATCGTTTCAAGCCCGTCTGATTCGATCTATCAGCGCCGATCCCAATCCCGAGGGTCCCGGTATCGTCGAAGAAGACGCCAGCCGCTATTTCAAGAAGGCAACCTACCCATCGGTGCATCGACCTTTCGCTCCGGGCTCCTACGGCATCGGAGAGACCAGCGTCGCGGCGGCCCCAGTATCGGAGGTGATCCTGTCCGCGCGCATCTATCCCACATTGGAAAGCGGGAAATCGCAGAGTTTTGTGAGCATCGGACGTTACGACCTCAGGCTAGACGCGGGCGGAGCCATTAGCCTCGGGGTCGACGGGCGCGCTGTCTCTTTAGGCGAAGCCCTGACCCTGCGCCGCTGGTATCACGTCGAGGCCCGCATCACGCAGGACACGATCACCGTCTCGCAACGCCCGATCGGACACCGCACTGACGCCGCGCAGGACGTTACCGCCGACGGCATTGCCGATCTGTCCTTTGCGGGTCGGCCCACAATTGCGGCGCATCTGAGCGATGGCACGCCGACGCAGCATTTCAACGGCAAGATTGAGGCCCCCGCGATCGCGGTTGACGGGCAACTGCTTTGCCAGTGGGACTTTGCCAAGGACATCTCAAGCCGCGTCGTCCCCGCGCTGGCAGGGCCCGAATTGGAGCTGATAAACTATCCCACCCGCGCGGTGACGGGGGCCGCTTGGGACGGGTCAGAAATGAACTGGACGCACAAACCCGCGCATTACGCCGCGATCCACTTTCATCAAGACGACATTTACGACTTCGGCTGGGATACCGATTTTTCCTATACGCTGCCGGATGACATCCCGTCTGGCGTCTATGTCATGCGCATCAGCTGCGATGGCCACGAAGACGCGATCCCCTTCTTTGTCTGCCCCCCGTTGGGCAAGCCCAAGGCAAAGCTTTGTGTGCTGGTCTCGACCTTTACCTATGTGATCTACGGCAATCACGCGCGTCCCGACTACAAGCCGTTCTGGCAGGACAAGATCCGCGACTGGGGCTCATATCCCTATAATCCGGCGGAATATCCACAATATGGCCTGTCGACCTACAATTACCACGCCGACGGATCGGGGATCTGCCATGCCTCCCATAAACGCCCGCTGTTCAACCTCAAACCCGGCTATTTTACCTTTGGTGAAACCGAATGTTCGGGGCTACGGCATTTTCCCGCTGACATGCATCTGATCGCGTGGCTGCATGCCAAGGGGATCGACTACGACATCGTAACCGACCGGGAACTGCACGACGACGGCTTCGCTGCCATTGCGGGCTATAGCGCCGTGACCACCGGCACCCACCCCGAATACCACACCAGCGAAACTCTGAACGCGTTGCGCGATTATCGCGACGGCGGTGGTCACCTGCTGTATCTCGGCGGAAACGGGTTTTACTGGCGCGTTGCGCTGCATCCCGAAAGCGAGGATATGATTGAAATCCGCCGCGCCGAGGACGGCATTCGCGCTTGGGCCGCAGAGCCCGGCGAATACTACAACGCCTTCGACGGCACCTATGGCGGGCTTTGGCGGCGCAATGGCCGAGCGCCGCAAGATCTCGTTGGAATCGGGTTCGCGGCCCAAGGTGAGTTCTTTGGCGACCCCTACCGCCGCGTGACTACTGACCCCGCCTATGATTGGGTTTTTGAGGGCGTTCAAGAAGCTTTGATCGGCGACTATGGGTATTCGGGAAACGGTGCTGCGGGGTTTGAACTCGATCATATGGACCACCGCCTCGGGACACCCCAAAACGCGGTTCTATTGGCCCAATCGGTGACGCGGGAAAACGGGTTTATGCTGGTTCCCGAAGAGCAACTGACCCATCTGACAAATCTGACAGGCGGCACCGCAAAAGACGCGATGCATGCAGATATGGTCCTGATCGAGTACCCGGGCGGGGGATCCGTTTTTGCGACAGGATCAATCACCTTTTGCGGCAGTCTGCCGTGGAACAATTTCGACAACGACGTGTCACGGCTGCTCCAAAATGTCATGACGCGCATGTCGGGGTCAGATCGCTAGTCTTTGCGCCGGTCTTGCTGGAAAGACTTTGTTGAAGGCATCCAAATTGTACTGGTTCTGTCGCTTCAGCCCCCATAGCGCCCCGGGCCGCTGTGGCCATCATCTATTAAGCACCCCAATCATAGCCAAGCATGGCGACTTCGCGGGCGACAATCAGATAATTTTCAGCATCAACCGCCGTTTGAACATTGAAGCCAAGGGCCCTCAAATGCAGAATATCGATGAACGCATCTATCGCCCGAACCGAACATTCGCGCCCACATGATCGTCCACGCATTTAGGCAGAAACATCAACTGGGTTTGGTCAGTACCTTCAATAAACCTCTGAACGAATGGCTCAAGAGAAATTGAGCAACCAATCGAGCGTCGCGCCAGTTGCGCCGCCGGGCTTGTATTCCGCACCAAGCGGCGCGGCATAGCCGAGACCAGCGATCACTTCGAAAACATGTGCATAGTTCACCTCGCCACGATCCGGCGCGGCGCGATCCGGAACTGAGGCAAACTGAATATGGCCAATGATCGGCATCAGATCTGCAAGCCTATTGCTGAGATCACCTTCAGTTAACTGCACATGGTAGCAGTCGAACATGAGCCTGATGTTTGACATGCAAACCTCTGCGATAATCGCGCGGGCTTGGCCGGTGGTCTTCAAGAAATATCCGGGGGCATCATAAGGGTTGAGTGGTTCAATCAGGATCGTGATGCCATGCGGACTGGCGACAGTGCAGGCATAGCGCAAATTGGCCACAAAGGTCTCATGCGCCGCTGGCCCGTCCGCAAAACCAGCCATCACATGGACGCAGCGGGCATCAATCGCCACCGCATAAACTATCGCCTCGTCAATCGCGGCGCGGGCCTCGGTGATGCGGTCTGGCAACGCCGACAAGCCATTGTCACCGTTGCCGGCATCGCCCCGTTTCGTATTCAAACCGAGCATCACAAGGCCTGTCTCTTTCAGCGCATCTTTGACTTGGTCGGCGGGAACATTGTAGGGCCAGTGACACTCGACCGCGTCAAACCCTGCCGCTTTCGCAGCGCGGATCGCATCAGGCAACGCAAGCTCGGCATACAGAAACCCAAGGTTGGCTGAAAACTTCGTCATGTGTCCCACTCCACGTCAAAATGCGTGACCAAGTCCGTGATCTGCGAAGGGGTCAAAGTGCGGGCATGATAACCGCGCATCATCATTGCCAGTCGCGCTGTATCTTCCAATTCTTCGATAGCGTTGCATGCGGCTTCGACATCTTTTCCTGCAACGACCGGGCCATGATTGGCAAGCATCACAGCGCTGCGTTTGCCTGCAAGTCCACGAACGGCTTCCCCCATGGCTGGATCGCCAGGGCGGAAGAAGGGCAATAGCTGGACCTTGCCGAGTTTCATAATCGCGTAAGGTGTGAGCGGTGGCAGGAAATTGTCCGCGTCCGCATCGGGCATCAATGACAATGCGACTGCGTGACATGAATGCAGATGCACAACCGCACCCGCAGTACTGCGGGTGTCATAAAATGCGGCGTGGAGCGGCATTTCTTTCGTTGGCGGATCACCATCAATGAGCTGGCCCGATTCATCAAAATGAGAAAGCCGCGTCGGATCCAGTCGCCCGAAACTCGTGCCCGTTGGCGAAACCAGAAGCCCGCCATCTGCGGTTCGCGCAGAGATATTGCCGGTTGATCCACCGGTTAGACCGCGATCAAACATCGATTTGGCCAATGTGCAGATCAATTCGCGCAGGGCTGTATCCGTCATTGCGCTGCCCCAAGAATGCGCGCCGCTTTTTCGAAAAAATCAGGTGTCCCGAAATTGCCGGACTTCAGGGCAATGACAAGCGTATCGCTGGCCCGGAGGGCTGGTACGCCGGGGTCAATTTCTGGTCCGATTTCCAAAGTGGTGAGGTTCAGCCCCTCAACAATGGCACCGGATGTTTCACCCCCAGCAGTCAAAAGCTTGCCCACCCCTGCCGTGACAAGCTGTCGGGCAATATCTGAAAAAAACGCCTCCAATGCGCTGGCGCTTTTCTCGCGACCAAACTGGTTTTGAATGCCAGCCACGATGGCGGGATCAGCAGAGCTATAGGCAAGTGGAATGCTGTCAGCGTTTAGTAGCCATTCTGTGACGGTTGCAGCATCCAAGTTCCCAGCGATCACTTCGGCCGCGCTAATCTCGTAGGATGGGTTGGTCTTGCTGTGCTGGGCCACCTGCGCGCGGGTCGCATCCGAACATGAGCCTGACAAGGCCACGCATTTTCCTGACTCGCCACGCCACAGGTTTCCGGTATTCGCGATCTGGCCGCGTCGCGCAAAGTTGCGCGGCAGTCCTAGCGCGACACCTGATCCGCCTGTGACCAGCGGTAATCTGTCAGCGGCTTCGCCAATTTCCATAAGGTCGGTGTCGCGCAGCGCATCGACCACGATCAGGCGTTTTCCCGCAAGATGTTCGGCCTCTAGCGAGTCCTTGATCGCTGCTGACCCGGCAAATACGACCTCAGCATCGACGTGTCCTACCGCGTGTTTGGTCTGCCGTGCCAACCAGCGCCGGATATCTGGGTCGGTCATTGGCGTCAGCGGGTGACTTTGCATACCGCTTTCGTTCAGGAGCGTATCTTTGACAAATAAATGCCCCATGTAGATCGAGCGCCCGGTCCCGGGGAACGCGGGGCAGACAATCACCTTGTGGGCGTCGAGGGCATCGGCCAAAGCATCCGCAACCGGTCCGATGTTGCCGTTCGGTGTTGAGTCGAACGTAGAGCAGTATTTGAAGAAAAACTGTTCGCAACCTTGTGCCCGAAGCCATTCTAACGCCTCAAGCGATTGTCGCACGGCGTCTTGGGGATCAATAGACCTTGATTTGAGTGCTATCACGCCTGCTTCTACGTCCTTGGCTGCCGGGCTTTTTGGCACGCCGGTATATTGCACGCATCGCATACCCTGTTTTGACAAGGTGTTGGCCAGATCTGACGACCCTGTGAAATCATCTCCGATGCATCCCAGCAGCATCAGCCTCCTCCCGGAAGCGTCAGGCCGGCATTGCGGGCATACACTTTGGCGATGGCGGCGTCATCTTCGCGTCCCAGTCCAGACCCGGAAGCTGCAAGAAACTGTTGCAGGGCTGCGGCTGTCAGTGGTGCGCCAAATTTCGCAGATTTGGCGATATCCAACACGATCCCCAGGTCCTTGGGCCAGATATCCACTGACGAATGTGGCGTGTAATCACCCGCTACAATGTGCGGCGCGCGGTTCTCGAGCATCCATGAGGTCCCTGCGCATTGACTGATCACTTCGACGAATTTTTCTGGCGAAACGCCTTGGGTCATGCCGAAAGTCAGCGCTTCGGCCATTGCAGCAATATGGACGCCCGCAAGCAGCTGATTGACGGCTTTCATCGCTGATCCCGCCCCGGCGCTATCCCCCAGCCTGAAGACTGTGGTCGCCATTGCATCCAGAGCCGTGCCCGCAGCTGCAAAGGCATCACTGGTGCCAGATGCCATGATGCTGAGTGCGCCATCGGCTGCTTTCTTGGCTCCGCCGGAGATTGGTGCGTCGAGGTAGTGTATTCCCAAAGCGTCACATTGTGCGGCCATGGTGCGGGCGAATTCTGGTGCAACTGTAGCACATGATACGACAACAGCACCGGGTTTCAGCGAAGGGACGACGCCATCGGACCCAAACAAGACGTCTTGCGTTTGGGCGGCGTTCAGAACCGCAACAACAACCGTATCAAGCGTCCCGGCGATCCTGGCAAGCGCGTCCGGCGCTCCGCCTTGGGCTTGAAACCGCTCTGCCGTTCGTGCGTTGATATCGTAGCCATAGGTCGTGTGACCGGCGCGCAGCACAGATTGGGCCATGCCGTACCCCATTGATCCAAGGCCAATGACTGCGGTTTTAACGTGCATGGATAACTCCCTTAGTGACGTTTCTTCTATAAATGCGCATGGGCCGCGTCAGTTCTGTTTGATCGCACCCGCCAGACTGCGCCTGACGACGTGATGAACATGTCCGTGCCCGTCAGCCCGCCAAAGCAGATGTTCGAGGTCTGTGATGGAAGACGAATCTTGCCCAAGCAGTTGCCGGCGTGATTAAGGCAATGGATGCCATCCATAGCACTTGTCCAGACGAATCCCTCGTGATCGACGCGAAAGCCGTCCGGGACGCCGGGGCTGATTTCGGCAAAAACGCGTCCGCCAGAAAGCGTTCCGCCCGCGACGTCGAAAACCCGGATGTGGTGCGGCAAGCTATAGTCGATGCCGGGGAAGCTTGCCCCTCGGATGGCCCCTGAATCAGCAACATAAAGCTGCGTTTCATCTGGTGAGAAGGCCAACCCATTGGGTTTGTCAAAATCAGTGGCGACCGCTGTGAGCGTGCCGTCGGGAGAAGCGCAAAAAACATAGCACCCTCCGATCTCGCTTTCTGCCGGGTATCCCTCGACATCAGAATTGATCCCGTATGGCGGGTCAGTGAACCAGACCCAGCCATCAGACCGGACCACAACATCATTAGGTGAGTTCAGGCGCTGACCCTGATAGCGATCCGCGATCACTTCTATGGCTTGCGGATCCTCGGGGTTCAGCCGCCGGATCACGCGGCGGCCACCGTGTTCGCATGATACCATGCGCCCTTGTGTGTCACGGGTGTTGCCGTTGGCAAACTCGCTATTGGATAGGGCGATGCTGGCCCCTTCGCCGTCGCGCCACTTCATCATACGTTTGGCCGGGATGTCGTTGAAGTAAAGCGTGCCGCCCATCCAGACCGGGCCTTCTGTCCACGTAAAGCCATCGGCAATGCGTTCTGGCGCTTGGTCGGTATTGATCATTTCAGAAAATGAAGGATCAAAGACTTCAAAGAACGCATCCATATCAGGCTCCCTTTTTGCGCAGGGTTTGAAGCAAAAGCATGACGATAATGATCAGGCCAAAGATGATGTTGCGCCACGCGTCCGAGATTTGCATCACTGACAGGATTGAGGTCAACAGCGTGATGAACAAAACGCCACCCACGGTCCCGATCAGACTACCGCGTCCACCCAGAATGGATGTCCCGCCAATCACCACTGCTGCAATGGTGGGCAGCAGGAACGGGTCGCCCATGGATTGATAGGCCTGATTTGCGTAGCCCGCCAGCAGCACACCTCCCATTGCCGAACAGACACCAGCAATGGCAAAGGCCGCGAAGATGACAGACGGCGTTGAGACGCCGGACAGGAACGTCGCTTTTTCGTTGTATCCGATCGCGGAAAGATACCGACCGAACCCAGACCGCTTGAGCAATAAAGCCATCGCACAGGTGACAGTCATCCAAACCACAAAAGCTGCAGGGATGCCCACTACTTTGCCGGTCGCCAGCCAGATCATTGTATTGCTGGCTTCGCCCTTTGGATTGAAACCACCGGTGTTCAGAACCGCAACACCAAGCAGCATCGAGTTCACCGCGAGGGTCCAGACCATCGAAGGGATACGCAAGATCGCCACGCCAATTCCATTGATGACACCCACAAGCGCTCCAAAAATCAGTGCCGCTGGAATAGCCAAAGCCGCCAGTGCCGGATTGCCCGATCCTACGAGTGAGGTCGACAAGATCGCTGCGCCACCCAGAACCCAAGGGACAGACAGATCAATATGTCCCAAGAGAATGACCAGTGTGGCCCCAAGCGCCAGCAACCCAAGGAAGGCCGCGATCTGAAGCTGTTGGGCCAGATAGTCGAACCCCAGAATTTGCGGAAAGAAATAGCTGCCGCCGAGGATCAAAAGCACAGTGCCGAAATAGGGCACCAACACATCCAGATTTGGCAAACGTTGTGTCTGGGTATTCATCGTCCAAACACCTCCAGCCGGTTCTTCACGCGGAGAACGTCAGCGCCGCCAATCGCTATCGCGCCTGCAAGGATCAGTCCTTCGATGAAGGGTTGCGCAAGCGGGGGAAGCCCGGAAAAGAACATCAATGAGCCAATCGTCTTCAGGATAAAGGCCCCGGCAATTGCTCCGGTCAATGTGCCAACACCGCCGCGCAGGGCAACACCTCCCAAGACAACGGCAGCGATAGAGTTCAGCGTAAAGTTCGACCCGATTCCCGCATCGCCTGTTGTCGTCACGAAGCTGAAATAAAGCCCTGCCAAACCGGCGAAAAATCCGCCCAAGGCAAATGATGCCAGCCTGATTGTCGACACCGGCATCCCCGACTGAAAAGCCGCCTGTTCAGATGACCCTACAGCATAAAGGCCCAATCCCAATCCCGAGCGGCGCAGGGGCACCCAAATCAGCCCAATAATGGCCGCGGCAATGATCAATGCTGTGGGTATCCCCAGTACATCCAACGTCATCGCATCCGCCAGATCATAGTCTATCTGCCCGCCCGGAGTCGGGCGCAGCAGCAAGGCAAGCCCGACAAACAGCGATGCCGTTGCAAGCGTTGCCACAATCGGCTGAATGCGCCCGTAAACAACCAGCGCGCCGTTCAGCAGCCCGCAGCCGATGCCAGCGGCCAACACGACAACAATGCCAAAAGCCATCCCAAGCCCTGAGCCGACCACCAGATATGACGCGATGCAATTGGTCAGCGCCATCACGGCCCCAACCGACAAATCAATGCCACGCACGATCACTGCAAAGAACTGCGCAATCGCGGCCAGCGCTAGGATCAGAGATTGGTTGGCCCAGATCGTCATGACATAGGTATTCGGGCCCGCTGGATGGGTCACAAGGTAAAGCGCCAGCAGGACAGCCAGAACCACAAAAGCGATCACTTCGCGCTTGTTGGATCGCAAGAAATCACGCATTTGGGGGCCCTTCCACGGTCGCTGTTGTGGCCGGAATGTTTAACGAGGCGGCGATGATATTTTCGGCGGTGATGTCCGCGCCTACAAGTTGTCGTGTGATGCGACCGTGATAGAAAATATGAGTCTCGTCGCACAGATGGATGAGCTCTTCGTAGTCCGTCGACAGCAGCAAAATCGCCACGCCGCTGTCTGCTAATCGGCGGAGCAATGTGTAGATCTGTGTTTTGGTTTTAACGTCAATCCCGCGTGTCGGGTCAGCAAGAAGCATACACCGGGGTCCAAGTGCCAGCCACTTCGTCAACGCGACCTTTTGCTGGTTCCCGCCGGACAGTTGCGAAACAGGTTGATCCAGACTGTCACATTTCAGTTCAAGCGCGTCGAGGAAAGGTTGGTAGATCGCCGGATCGGCCGCATCAATATCCTTCACACCAAGGGCCGCGAGTTCAAGATTGCGCGCGATGCTTTGATCAAGGATCAAGCCTTCTGTTTTGCGATCTTCAGGAACGAGTGCGATGCCAAGCCGAGGTGACTTGGCCATTTTGGGATCTTTGATCGAGACAACCTCGCCACCCATTGTGCATTGCCCTCGCGTACCCTTGAGCAGGCCAAACAGGCCTTGCAACACATTGCCTTGGCCTTGGCCATCAAGCCCGCCCAGCCCTGTGATCTGGCCTTTTCGGAGCACAATCGAAACGTCATGCAAGTCATCCGCCCAGCCAAACCCATCAAGGCGAAGAACGTCCTCGGCATCTGGATCAGCTTCGCGTTTAGGCGGGAACAGATCATCAATCCTTTGGCCAACCATCTTGCTGATAATTGACCCGTAGTCATAAGCGCCATTGTCAAAGGTCTCGACATGCGCGCCGTTGCGAAAAATTGAGATTCGGTCTGCAAGGGCCTCAATCTCATGAAAACGGTGTGAGATGAACAGCACGCCAACGCCCCGGTCGCGCTCAGCTCTAATCAGGTGAAATACCTTTTCAACTACGGACGCATTCAGGGCAGAGGTGGCTTCATCAAGGATCAAGAGTTTTGGATTGCGGGACAGCGCTTTGGCGATTTCTACTTGCTGGCGTTCTGCCAGCGTCAAATCTGCAACCCGCGCATTCATGCGTATCGCGGCCCCATCAATCTGCACTAAAATGTCCTGAGCACGCGCAACAACACCCACGTCCAACCGGCCCAAGCCAGTGCCGGGGGCACCAAGCATCAGATTTTCGCGCACGGTCAAATCTGGCACCAGCGAAAGCTCTTGAAACATGCAGATCAACCCGCGCGATATCGCGGCTGCTGGACCGATCAATTGGGCCTGTGTCCCGTTGATTTCGACATATCCAGTTGTAGGCTGGATGACCCCGGACACCAGTTTCATCAGGGTGGATTTTCCAGCCCCATTTTCGCCCAAAATAGCATGGATTTCACCGCCAAAGCAGGCAAAGTCGACTTCGGTCAAGGCTTTCGTCGCGCCATACGTTTTGGATACGCCACAGAGGCGCACAATCGCTGTTTCAGTTTCGGGCATCAGGAATAATCCACCATGCTGGAACAATCCCGGCGACATTTGAAAGTCGCCGGGATGTTTGCGGATAAGTTACGTATTGTCCGCACTTTGACCAAGCAGCTCTTCCGGTGTGAAAGGCGCAAAGCAATCTGGGAATCCGGTGCCGGTGTTGAACGATTTTGGCAGGTCCGGGAAGTAATTCACGCCTGCCTCCAAATCGGCGGCATTTACCTGCGGGATGGGAAGGTAGACCGTCTGAGGCAATGCGTTGCCTTGCAGCAAAGCAACGGCTGCCTCCAATGCGACAGCTGACATCGCTGGGGCTTGTGCCGCCGAGATCCCCGGAATGTCCAACTCATCCATCAACATGCGCACGCCGTTCTCACCATCAACGCCCATTGGCACAATCGGGTGACCTGCGGCTTGCATGGCATTGATTGTTCCAGCGGCCCCGTGTTGCGAGACAACCGCATCGAATTGACCATGGGTCGCAAGCGCGTCAGCGACGACCTTTTGGCTGGTGCCGGTGTCCCAGTTGCCCACAACCTCAACGGTATCGAGGCCATCTACTTTTTCCAAAACACTCAACATCCCAAGACGCCGATCACGATCAGTCGCATTGCCGGGAAGACCGTTCACCATGAGGATCTTGCTCGCGGTACCGCCCAACTCATCCATCACGGTTTGGGCTTTTAGGCGGCCCAGTTCCAGCTGGCTCTCGTTGATTTGAACGATCTTATCAGTATCTAACACGTTGTCGAAGGGAACAAGAACAGTTCCGGCCCGTTCCGCACGACGGATGACCGGTTCAAACGCACTTGGGTTAACGGCAATAAACGTAATCGCGTCATATCCTGCTGCCATGAAATTATCGATGGCCGCGATTTGTGCTGCGCTATCATTACCTACCGATACAACGGTAAATTCTTCGATATTGGCCGCATTTTCAGGACGTGCCGCCCATGCCTTTGAGGCCTGAATGGCTGCGATCCGCCAATCATTTCCGGCAAACCCGTTCACGAACGCAATTTTGTAGGGACCGTCTTTGGCCACCCCTTGGATCGTGCCCGTGCCGGGTGCAGGTGCAAAGCACTCCGTCCGATAAGTTTCGGCCATGGCACCGGTTGCCGTGATAACGGTCATTGCTGTCCCCAAAAGCAGTCTCTTCATGTGATATCCTCCCAGATCATCGTCATTTTTGAGTATGTTTACGTAAACATATGTTCGCATTAGGAGTGTTTACGTAAACATAAGTCAAGCGATTCGCTTCCACAGTCGCTGAATAGTTAATGAACGGAGCACAACAGTGAATGAACGCAAGACCGCACGCCCGACCATGGATGACGTGGCCGAGCGCGCAGGCGTCAGCCAAATGACAGTGTCGCGGGTCTTGAATAGCAAAGGCTACATTTCAGAGGATGTTCGCAGCCGTGTGAAATCGGCTGCTGTGGAAATCGGCTATGTTCAGAACCGTCTGGCGCGTGGTCTGCGATCTGAACAAACTCCCCTTATCGCAGTAGCCCTCCCAACACTGGGAAATGCCGTTTTTACAGATGTCCTCAGCGGGATAACTGATGCGCTCACACTTCAGGGGCTTCGTCCCGTTTTTGGGGTTACCGAATACTCTGAAGAACGAGAGGGCGAGTTGGTCCGCGATCTTCTGTCTTGGCGGCCTTCTGGCATCGTGCTGGCCGGCCTTGAACATTCCGACTTAACGCGGCGCGCGATTGCCGCATCTGGTGTGCGGGTTGCAGAGATCATGGATATTGATGGCACACCAATTTCAGTTGCTTTTGGGTTGTCTCAAATCGCTGCCGGTCGAGAAACAGCAAAATATATGTTGGCGAAGGGGCATAGACGATTTGTCTATGCAGGGAGCCATAGCGGTCGAGATTTGCGTGCTGCTAAACGGCTTGAAGGATTTCGACAGATATTACGCGAAGCAGGTGCCACATTGATTTCCGAGGATATCAGCCCAGAGCCATCTTCAATGGTAGGAGGGCGCCGCATGACCGCTGACATTCTTGCGCGCCCTGATCGACCGGACGCAATTTACTATTCAAATGATGACCTTGCCAGCGGGGGCATCATGCACTGTCTGGCCAATCGTATCCGCATTCCTGACGATCTTGCCTTGGCAGGATTCAACGGACTGCCGTTCCTGGATGCCTTGCCCATTCAATTGACGACAATTGCGACGCCGCGTTACGAAATAGGACAACACGCAGGACAGTTTCTTGCGGCACCTGATCAAAATCAATCCGACACCAGTCCAAGATTAGTCGATCTTGGTTTTGAGCTTAGTCTGGGCCACACATGCTAACTAAAAGAGCTTGGCTGACGCTGCGTGCCTCATGGAACTCTACGATCCAGAGTAGTGCTCCATAGGGCCTTCGGATGTATAAATTGCCGGAATTCTCATGAACAGGTGGTCCCTGAACGGAAATTTGCAGATATGTGCGGACTCTCAGGGCCAAACCTCTGGACCCAACGATAAACCGTTGCCGAATTACCCGAAATCCCACGTTCCGCCAACGAATCGCGCACATCCGGATAGGACAGCGGATACCGACACTACCAACGCACCGCGAGCCAAACGCTATCGCGGGGAAACCTATGGTGTTTGAAAGGGTTTTGCTGCGCCATGTCGTCCCCCTCACTCAAATGAAGGCGCGCCATCAAGCTTGGCCGGAATGAACGCAATGGAGCTGTCGAACGCGAGACCAGCTAGGCTTTACACAGAGAGGTTAGTACATCAGGATGACGTGCGAAACGGTCGGGACCGATGTTTTGTGGCCCAACCGAAACCGGGGTGAGCCATGAGCGACCTAGATCATGTGAGGGAGATTGAGCGCACGCTTAGCGGCGAAAGCACACTGCGCGATACTCTGGTCAGGGAATCTTGGCTGCGCTGCATCGAAGATTACGGTATGGATCCGGCCCGCCGGGAAGCAGCGCACGTCATCACCGAAGCCCAACTGCGCGAGCACCGTGATCAGTCAGAACGTTTGATCGCGACAGCGCGGTCAGGGTTGCAGGCCCTGTTCCGACAGGTGGTCGGACAGAACTATGTTCTGCTGCTGTCAGATGCCGACGGGATATGCGTCGACTTCTTTGGTGATCAGCAGTTTGAACACGAATTGCGCGCCTCTGGCCTGACCCTCGGATCGGATTGGTCAGAGAACCTTGCGGGCACATGCGGTGTTGGGTCATGTATCTACACTGGCCAGCCTGTTACCGTGCATCAGAGCGATCACTTCGGTATCGACCATACGGGACTGTCGTGTACTGCGGCCCCTATCTACGACAGTTTTGGTCAGCTGGTTGCGGTGCTCGACATTTCACTGCTGCTTTCGCCAACGGCGAAAAGCAGCCAGACACTTGCGATGAACCTCGTCACGTCCTCGGCGCGGCGGATCGAAATGGCGAACCTGATGGCTGCAAGCCGCCGGGACTGGGTTTTACGGATCGCAGGTCACCCGGAATTTCTGGACGTAGACCCAGAGGCGGCGGTGTCTCTGGACGGCTCTGGCCGGATCATAGGTTTGACCCATGGGGCAGAGGCGATGCTGAACCCGAGCCATGGGCCGCCTTTGTTGGGACAGTCAATCCAGAGCATTCTGGAGATTGAGATCGACGATCTGCCAGACCTCATGAGGGATAAGCCGACCGAAGACCGCCTGATCCGCTTGCGCGACGGCGGTGCGTTGTTCGCCCATGCCATCGCGCCGCAGGCACCGCGCGCAGCCCTGCCCGAGAACGCCGGGTTTGCACGGCAACCCGGTCCGTTAGCGCATTTTTCCGGTGCTGATCCTGCCATGGCGCAAATGCTGTGCATAGCAGAGCGGGTGGCCCCCACAGACATTCCATTGCTGATCACCGGCGAAACCGGCACCGGCAAGTCCCGGCTTGCGC
>TARA_R110002074_G_scaffold142429_1_pt1 | contig 17293 bp, 27 predicted proteins | sample TARA_R110002074 | Tara Oceans TARA_R110002074 (sample SAMEA4397215) | marine metagenome | biome: Polar Biome; feature: [MIX] marine epipelagic wind mixed layer (ENVO:01000061); material: water (ENVO:00002006), including particulate matter (ENVO:01000060) such as... | depth 10-100 m | reverse complement strand
GCATCAGAAGACGCCTGTTCTCAGATGGCCTGTAACAAAGGAGAGAGAAGAGTGTTGATGTATAATGCTATCGTTGCCTGTCTCGCCCTTAATATTTATTTCGAGGCGCGTAACCAATCGTTCGAAGGTCAGGTTGCTGTATCGCAAGTTGTGTTTAATCGTGTGGCTGATCATCGCTACCCCAACGATGTGTGCGATGTTGTCTATCAGGCCGAACGTAACAATCAGGGTAAAGTGATTCGCAATCGTTGTCAGTTCAGTTGGTTCTGTGATGGCAAGTCTGATATTCCAAAGGATCGTGATGCGTTCCGATGGGCAAGTGTTGTCGCACGAACCATTCTTGATCTTGGTGATACCATGCCAGATTATGCTAACGGCGCTACCCATTACCACACGACCGCTATTAATCCTGAGTGGAAAATTTCTAAGGAACAAACCGCTGTTATAGAGGATCATGTTTTCTTTAGATGGCTTCCAGAGGTGAGGCTTTAATCTTCATGGTTGACAGGATTCTCAGGTCAGGGTAGATTCTCTGTAGCCGTGTAATGTTTGATGTCCATTCGGTGCATGGCTATTCATGGTGATAAAATATTCTCCCCTATAACTGGCGGCTCTTTCGGGAGCCGTCACTTTAGGAAAAACGAATGAGAAAAGAATTTGATTTCTATCCGACGCCGATGAGCATCGTAACGGAGATCGTAAAAAGATGGGCACCATCAGATCAGAAAGTCTGGGAGCCTTGTGCAGGGGACGGAAGAGTTGCACAGTCATTAACAGACAGAGGGTGTGATGTTGTTTCGACAGACATCAGGAATCGTCAGGATTTTTTTCAGTACAGTGCGGCTCTTGCCCCTGTGGTTATTACCAACCCCCCGTTCAAACCTATACGGGATTTCATAGATCATGCCTTTGCCATCGGAGTTAAAAAGATGGCTCTTGTCTGCCCAGAAAGATTATGGGCTTGCAAAAAAGGTCGTGCCCAGTTTGAGCGACACCGACCAACCCGATGGGCAAACTTGGACTGGCGGGAAGACTATCTCCAAAAAGGAGGATCACCCGACCGAGCATTGGCAGTTGCAATGTGGGACACCCCCTATTCGCAAACGTGCTCTTATGAGATATGGGAAAAGTCTAGTGAGCAGTGAAGGAGAGATATGTGATTTCTGCGGTAGCTGGACACGACCTATTTTTGTTCATGGTCATTACCAGTGTGGCCGTTGTCACAGAGTTATAGCTGAATGTTGTTCAGGAGAAAGCCAAGAAGAATGAAATATTTTGTAACAATGTGTTTAGCCTTGGGTTTTCTTTCAGCCTGTGGTCGTGGTCATGATGGTGGGAACTACGCGTGGATAGGGTGTCATGTTGTCACAAACAATCCCCATTGTTATCCAGCTTCAGACAAATGTGTTTTTGCATTTGGACCCGAAGGTGATAAGAAGGTAGGACATAAAATTTATTTTAAACAGTTAAAGCTGGGACAGGATAGATACGGAAAGACAGGACCAATATCAACGGCCCGTCCTTGCCGGGAAGATGAATGAAGTGTTTCTATTGTGAATCGGAAGTTATCATTGATACGACAGGGCCTTGTGATTCGAGTGTAGATTACGGAACCGAAGAGAGTATAAGTTGTCCAGACTGTGGAAGTATTTACCTCGTGTGGCGCAATAAAGAGGAGATAAGTAATGGCGGCAAAGAAGTTAACCAAGAGACAGACTGACACGTTAAAGAAACATTCAGTTCATCATACCCCAAAGCATATGGCGTTTATGAGAAAGCAAATGGGACAGGGCGTTACGTTCACTCAATCTCATAAAGATGCGATGAAGAAAGTAGGTAAATGAGCGTTGCTACAAAACGTGATCCGGCTAAGTGGGCTAGGGCTAAAGCAAGGGCAAAGGCCAAGATGGGTGGTAAACACTCAGCACGGGCGATGCAGTTAGCGACGAAGTATTACAAAGATGCAGGGGGAACTTACTCTGGTAAGAAGAAAAAAACCAACAAGCTATCCAAGTGGACCAAGCAGAAGTGGAAAACAAAATCAGGAAAGCCTTCCTCAAAGACAGGGGAACGATACCTCCCGGAGAAAGCGATTAAGTCTCTTTCCCCGAAAGAGTACGCCGCTACAACCCGTGCTAAAAAAGCCGGAACAAAAAAAGGAAAGCAGTTCGTAAAGCAACCTAAGAAGATAGCAAAGAAGACAGCGAGGTTTAGAGCGTAATGGCAGTTGAAAGAAGTGGGGTTAAGTTCGCGGGTTACAACAAACCCAAGAGAACTCCCAACCATCCGAAGAAGTCCCACGCAGTTCTTGCTAAAGACGGAACGAGAATAAAATTGATTCGCTTTGGTGAGAAAGGAGCTTCGACTGCGGGCAAACCCAAGGCCGGGGAAAGCCAAAGGATGAAGAATAAAAGAAAGTCTTTCAAGGCGCGTCATGGTAAGAACATAGCTAAGGGTAAGATGTCAGCGGCTTACTGGGCTGATAAGGTTAAGTGGTAATGAACCTACAGGCTATACAGTCTCAAATTAATTCTCTTCCCGTCCATGAGCAGAAGAACATTCTGGATTTAGTAAAGCAACTGGAGAGTGCAGAGGCAAGAGAGGGGAGCCATGATGACTACCTCACCTTTGTCAAAACAGTATGGCCCGCCTTCATTGAAGGTAAACATCACAAGACAATGGCTGATGCGTTTGAACGTGTGGCGTCAGGAAAACTAAAGCGTTTAATTATTAACATGCCTCCCCGTCACACCAAGTCAGAGTTCGCATCTTACCTTTTACCTGCATGGTTCTTGGGGAAGTATCCTGACAAGAAAGTTATTCAGACAGCGCACACCGCAGAACTTGCTGTAGGTTTTGGACGAAAGGTGAGAAACCTTTTTAGTGACCCCGGATTTAAAAGCATCTTTCCGACGACCAGTCTGCAATCAGACAGTAAAGCGGCAGGACGCTGGAGTACCAACAAAGGCGGTGAGTATTTTGCTATCGGTGTTGGCGGTGCGGTAACAGGTAAAGGTGCTGACCTTCTGATTATTGATGATCCACACTCAGAGCAGGAAGCGGCTCAGGGTCAGTATAACCCTGAAGTATTTGACAGGGTGTATGAGTGGTACACCTCAGGTCCTCGTCAGCGTTTACAGCCGGGAGGATCAATTATTGTTGTGATGACCCGTTGGTCTAAAAGAGATTTAACAGGAAAGATTGTTGACAGTTCAGTTAAAAGAACAGGATCTGATGAGTGGGAAGTTATAGAGCTTCCGGCTATTCTTCCCTCAGGAGTTTCCCTTTGGCCTGAGTATTGGGCGCTGGAAGAACTGGAAGCCCTGAAGTCAGAACTTCCTTTATCCAAGTGGTCGGCCCAATATCAACAAGACCCGTCCTCAGAAGAAGGCGCTCTGATAAAACGTGAGTGGTGGAAAAGATGGCCGAGCAATAGACCCCCCGCCTGTGAGTTTGTTATACAGTCATGGGATACGGCGTTTCTTAAAACAGAACGCTCCGACTATTCTGCGTGTACAACGTGGGGTGTTTTCCTGAATGAGGAAAAGGATGCGATGCACATCATCCTCCTTGATGCTTACAAGGAACGTCTTGAGTTCCCTGAATTAAAAAAGAAAGCTTATGAGATGTACATGGAAAGTGAGCCGGATGCGTTTATTGTTGAGGGCAAAGCATCGGGTATGCCTTTGGTGTTTGAGTTAAGAAAGATGGGGATACCTGTATCGGAGTTTACTCCATCAAAGGGAAATGATAAGATAGCCCGTGTCAATGCAGTTGCAGATATGTTTGCATCTGGTATGGTGTGGGCACCAGAGACACGTTGGTCTGAAGAAGTTATAGAAGAATTTGCGGCGTTCCCCGCTGGGGATCACGATGATTTAGTGGACAGTTCTACTCAAGCTCTGTTAAGGTTTCGGCAGGGAGGGTTTATTAGAAACCCAAGTGATGAAGATGATGATGACTGGATAGCTCCACGACACACTGAATTTTATTGACAGGAAGTTTCATGGCGATAGATAAAGCATTACCCCAAAACGAATCGGAAGCAATCGAAGAGACGGAGTCTGTTGAGGTTGCTATTGTTAATCCAGAAGCTGTAGCTATCACGACAGATGATGGTGGTATGGTTATTGATTTTGAACCTGACCAAGGTGAGCAGGAAGATTCATTTGATAGCAACCTAGCTGATTATCTTTCTGAAGCCCAACTTGGATCTGTTCAGTCAGAACTCATGGGAGCTTTTGATGCAGACTTTCAGTCCCGGTCCGAGTGGGCAGAAACATATGTCAAAGGTCTCGACCTTTTAGGATTAAAAATTGAAGACAGGACAACTCCGTGGCCCGGAGCCTGTGGTGTGTTCCACCCTGTACTCGCCGAAGCTGTTGTTAGGTTTCAAGCTCAGTCGATTATGGAAACATTCCCAGCTAAGGGACCTGTAAAGACCCAGATCGTTGGCAAGATAAACGATGAGAAAGAGCAACAGGCAATTCGCGTCCAAGATGAAATGAACTACCAGTTGACAGAAGGGATGCCGGATTATCGAAGCGAGCACGAAAACATGTTGTTTGCTCTCCCTCTCGCAGGAAGCGCATTTAAAAAAGTTTACTACGATGTAGATATGGGAAGACCCTGTGCTGTGTTTGTCCCTGCTGAAGATCTTGTTGTTTCTTATGGCGCATCAGATCTATTAACATGCAGTCGCTATACGCATGTAATGAAGAAAAGCAAGAATGAAGTACGCAAGTTACAGATCGCTGGATTTTACAGGGACATAGATCTTCCCAACCCAACACCAGATTACACAAAGATCCAAGAGCAGTACAACAGTTTACAGGGAGAACGCCCTTCCTATGATTATGATGACCGTTATACTTTGCTTGAGTGTCACGTTGATTTAGATCTTGACGGCTATGAAGACGAAAGAGACGGGGAGCAGACAGGTATAGCTCTTCCCTATGTTGTGACTATTGACAAGATGTCAGGAACAATTCTTTCTATTTACAGGAACTGGTTGGAAGATAACCCAAACAGAACCAAGATGTTACACTTCGTCCACTATAAGTATCTGCCATCATTAGGTTTTTATGGATACGGATTGATCCACACTATTGGTGGTCTTACTAAATCTGCAACGTCTATTGTTCGTCAACTGGTCGATGCGGGTACGTTATCTAACTTACCAGCGGGATTGAAGTCACGCGGTCTTCGGATCAAAGGCGATGACACGCCCATCATGCCGGGAGAGTTTAGGGATGTAGATGTTCCGAGCGGTGCTATCAAAGATAACATTACGTTCATGCCCTACAAAGAACCCAGCACGGTACTGTACCAGTTGTTGGGGAACACGGTAGACGAAGCAAGACGATTTGCTTCATTAGCTGATATGAAGATTGGAGACATGAACAACGAAGCTCCTGTGGGAACGACGTTGGCTATTATCGAACGCGGCATGAAAGTTATGTCTGCGGTACAAGCGCGTCTCCATGCGTCAATGAAGAAAGAGTTTAAAATACTTTCAACTTTGATTCGTGACTACATGCCGGAAGATTATTCTTATGAGGTCGGCGGTGTCCGAGCAGAAGACTTTGATGATCGTGTAGATGTAATTCCTGTTTCTGACCCTAATGCAACGACAATGGCCCAGAGGGTTATGCAGTATCAGGCGGCTATTCAATTAGCGGCACAAGCTCCACAAATGTACGATATGCCTGAGTTGCACAGACAGATGCTGGAAACAATGGGACTTCAGGATGTAAATCGTATCTTGCCAGATAAAGATGATATTAAACCTACTGATCCTGTATCAGAGAACGAAAATTTAATTAACGAGAAACCAGTTAAGGCTTTCTCTTATCAAGATCATCTTGCTCACATTACAGTTCATATGTCAGCAATGGAAGATCCACGTATTCAACAGCTTGTATCTCAGTCACCTAAGGCAGGAGCTATACAGTCAGCCGCTGAATCTCATATACGTGAACACCTTGCGTTCTTGTACAGGGATGAGATTGAGAAACAAATGGGTGTTGAGCTACCTCCTGAAGGAGAGCCACTACCTAGGGATGTTGAGAAACAGCTATCTGGTCTTCTAGCTGAAGCGGCCCAGAAACTTCTACAGAAAGACAAACAAGAAGTAGCACAAGAGCAAGCGGCTCAAGCGGCACAAGATCCAGTCCTTCAGCAACAGCAACAAGAGCTTCAGATACGAGCATCAGAAGTTCAACGTAAAGCCGCCGCTGATCAACTGAAAGCACAAACTGAAATTCAAAAAGCAGAAATGGTTGACGAGAGAGAGCGGGAACGTATAGACTCTCAGGAAAGAATAACGGGAGCACAAATCGGCGCAAGGATTACTGAGGAGCTAATCGAAGCAGAAGTTAAAAGTGCAGAGCTTACTGAGAAACAAAAGATGGAAGGCGCTAGATTGGGTGTTGAGATTTCCAAACAACTTTTGGAAAATGAAAGAAAGGAAGAATAATGGCAAAAGAACCTAAAGCTAAAAAGACGGTTGCCAAGAAAAAAGCTCCGGTAAAAGAAGTAATGCCTACGGTAACAGATGACGGAGAAATTATGACAGCGGCTGAAGCTAAATCAGCTTGGGCTAAAAGGAATAAAGATTAATGGAAGGCCATGACTTAGCGGCACTTCTACAAAAAAGATTACGTGACTTAATGAACGACTTAGCAGATACAGTTTCATTAGGAGGCGCACAGGACTTTTCCGAATACCAACGTCTTGTAGGAAAGATAGAGGGTTTAGGAATAGCAGAACGTGAACTTCTCGACATCGCCAAGATAGAAGAAGAGAAAGAGTAGCGCAGAGGGAACCATCGTCCCTGTTAAGTACGATGAGCATAAAGGAATAGACATGGCTGTAGCAGATCAAGTTATTGATTTAAAAGAAAAAAAAATTAAAAACAAACCCGTAAACCAACTCCCTGAACCGTCAGGTTATAAACTCCTGATCACAATCCCAGAGATAGAAGCAAAGACACGAGGCGGTATTTTAAAACCCGATAAGCTTATAGATGAAGAAAGAGTCTCAAGCGTTGTGGGCTTTGTGACAAAAGTAGGACCGGATGCTTATCAGAATAAAGAAAGGTTTCCGTCAGGTCCTTGGTGCAAGGAAGGAGACTTTGTCTTGTTCCGTGCGTTTCAAGGAACTCGTATTAAAATACATGGTCAAGAGTTTCGTCTTATAAACGATGATACTGTTGAGGCTATTGTTGATGATCCAAGGGGGTATGAAAGAGCATGATAAACGAACCCAAAGAAGTTGCAGAAGAAGCTGAAATTACTGAAGAGGATTTTGGCGACATCGAGGTAGAAGTGGTGGACGACACCCCACCAGAAGATAGAGTAGCCAAAAGAGATCAGGAAGCTTCGCCTGAACCTGATGCAGAGGAAGACGATGACGAGATAGGTCAATACTCTGACCGGGTACAAAAACGAATCAAAAAACTCAAGTACGAGTTTCATGAGCAACGTAGAGCTAAAGAGACGGCGCAACGTCAAAGCGATGAAGCAGTAGCTCACACTCAAAGAACAATCTCTGAAAATAAAAAGCTCAAAGAGTTGTTGCACAAAGGTAATGAAGCTTTGTTTACGGCAACTCAATCTAAGTCTGATACTGAACTTAGTTCTGCTGAAAGAGACTTTAAAGAAGCATACGATGCTGGAGATACAGATCGTATTGTTGAAGCACAACGTAGAGTTAACGAAGCTCTATACGAAAAAAGGAGCGTAGAAGATTTACGACCTTTACCTCAAGAGACTGTCGCCAGACAAGAGCAACCTGCTCAAATGGCGCAACAAACACAACAGCCTCTTGATCCAAGATCCATCCAATGGTTACGCGATAATCCTTGGTTTGGACCTAAAGGTGATGAGGAAATGACCTCTTTCGCTTATGGCGTTGATGCAAAAATTAGGAAGCAGGGTATTGACCCGGCTACTAATCCTGACGCATACTACGGCGCAATAGACGAAAGGATGAGGTCTGTTTTCCCTGATCACTTCGGCGGTGAGGAAATTGTAGAGACATCGGTGGGAACATCGGTGCGTACAGAAGCTCCCCGCAAATCCGTGGTTGCTCCCGCTACAAGAGGTGGAAAGCCCCCACGCAAAGTACAGCTAAATAGTACCCAGTTAGACATCGCCAATAAACTGGGTGTGACACCTGAGCAATATGCAGTAGAAGTGGCAAAAGGAGAAATGGCGCATGGAAGATCGTAAATTAAGAGATCACGATACTCGTGAGGTCGAATCAAAAACATCACGCAATAATGCCCCTTGGGCACCGCCTTCTATACTTCCAGATCCAGACCCGCAGGATGGCTGGGCGTTTAGATGGATTCGCAGTTCGATGATGGGTCAAGCTGATAACACCAATGTATCAAAAAAGTTTCGAGGAGGTTGGGTGCCCTGTAGGGCAGAAGACCACCCAGAGTTGTGCATCCTTTCGGATGTAGGATCTCGGTTCGGAACGGACGGGAACATTGAGGTCGGTGGGCTTTTGCTGTGCAAGATGCCAGCAGAAACAAACCAGCAGAGAGCGGCTTATTATCAAAAAGTAGCTGAAGAACAAATGGCGGCAGTAGACTCAAACTTTATGCGGGAGAACGATCCTCGTATGCCTCTTCTTGAATCGGAGAGAAAGACGAGGGTAGACTTTGGCAGAGGAGGGCGTTAGCTCTTCTCATAACATAAGGAGATTGAATCATGGCTGGTTCAACTGAAGCACCTTATGGGATGGTTCAAGTAGGAATACTTGGTCAAGGGTATAACACTGGTGGACAGACACAGTATCCACTAGGGTCGAATAACACTAATGCGATCTTCGCAGGGCAACCTGTTCATTTCGCAGGTGGTGTTACAACCGCTATTGCGGCTACCCCTACGACTACGTTTTCTGGTACTAACACTCCTATAGGGATAGCTTGTGGATTTCGTTACGTTGATGGAACTACAGGCGCACTTACTTTTAGCAACCACTTAGTTGCAAGTGCAATGACCGCGTCAGGTCACTCAGACGTACAGGTTTTCGTTTGGGACAACCCTCGCGCTCTGTTTAAAATTCAAGGTGATGCGGCAATGGCGACAACGGATCAGGGTAAGAACTCTGCGTTGACAAACATTACTGCTGTTAACTCTTTGGATTTAAGTAAACAGAGTAAAATGACGGTAGACGCTGATGCGGCTACCACAGCAACCTTGGCAGTTCGTATAGTTGGTTTATTTGATTCTCCAAATAACAACTGGACTGATGCTTTTCCAGACGTTCTAGTTACATGGAACCCCGGTGTGCATCAGTACGACACGCCAACATTAGCATAGGAGGTTAAGTAGATGGCTATTTCAAGAGCACAAATGCTGAAGGAGCTTCTTCCCGGCCTCAATGCGTTGTTCGGTTTAACTTATGAGACTTACGAGAATGAGCATGAAGAAGTCTACGAGACAGAGACTTCAGATCGTTCCTTCGAGGAAGAAGTTAAATTGACAGGTTTTGGTCAAGCCCCGGTTAAACCCGAAGGCGAGGCTATTGCCTACGACACGGCTAGTGAGAGTTTCTCAGTTCGTTACAACAACGAAACCATTGCGATGGGTTTTTCCATCACAGAGGAAGCTATGGAAGATAACTTGTATGATTCGCTTTCAGCGCGTTATACGAAAGCTTTGGCAAGAGCTATGGCGTACACCAAGCAGGTGAAGGCGGCATTTCCTCTTAACCAAGGACTTCCTACCACTAACAACTTTAACTCCGGTGACGGTGTTTCATTGTTTAATACTGCCCACCCAACTGTGGCTGGCGGTGTTAATGCGAATACTCCAACGACTCAAGCTGATCTTAATGAGACCAGTCTTGAAGCGGCGGTTATTCAAATCTCTGGCTGGGTAGACGAGAAGGGTCTTTTGATCGCGGCTCGTCCACGTAAGCTAATCGTACCGCCAAACAATATGTTTGTGGCTACACGAATCCTAGATTCGGAAGGTCGAACAGGTACGGCTGACAATGACATCAATGCTATTAAACATAATGGTACGATCCCAGAAGGCTATGCAGTGAACCATTTCCTCACTGACACAGACTCTTGGTATCTTACTACTGATGTTCCTAATGGCATGAAACACTTTACACGTGTTCCTCTTCAGACTTCTATGGATGGAGATTTCGACACAGGTAATGTGCGTTATAAAGCCCGCGAAAGATATTCCTTTGGTGTATCTGATCCTCTCGGCATCTTCGGGTGCGAAGGCGCGTAAGGCCGTCACTTTAAGGGGGGAGCTTGTCTCCCCCTTTAATTTAAGATTAGGGGTGTAAGAATTATCATTTGATGCTATACTAACATTACTGAGATAAATCAGACCTAGCGACTGGCTCAGCAGACGCTTACACGACTCTAGGTCAAAACTGCTTTGTAAGGAGCTTACTATGGGTAATACCACTTTTTCAGGACCCATCCTCGCTGGTCCTATTGATACCACTACAGGAACGACTATTGGTCAGGACATAAAAAACACAGGTCATGTGGTTATGTCTCAGTCCAGTGCGTTCGCTTATACGAACACAGGTGTTACAGACACCACTATTGTGATCCCAGCTAACTCTCAAATTATTGACATTGTTATTGATGTTGAGGTTGCCTTCAATGGAGGCGGAGTTAAGAAATTAGATATAGGAAAGTCTGGTGGACTAATCACTGCTTTCTTAAACACGTTTGATCTAGCAGGAACAGTAGGAAGAAAGTATCCAACTACTCAAGCTGGTGGCGCATTAATCTGGGCTGACGTTGGAGTAAGTGACGTGAAAGTACAATTTCAATTTACCGATACAGGTGGCAGTGTTTCTGCTGGAAATGGTTACTTTACGGTCTTATATGCACAAGCTCTTAATTTGAAGTAACAGGAGGATAATATGAGTGAGAGCGATTTAAAAACATTCACTTTCACCTACTCCGCTGTCGCTGAAAGCAAGAGCAATCCTGTCGCAGACGATGATGTTGTAGCTGATTCTCAGGCTAATACTGACAATCAGTTCTACGTGAACCTTAACGGTGGCTGGGCAACAGCAGGAGATGGTGACGGTATCTGTACATCACAAAGTGTGAACGGACAGTTATCTATTAACGGCGCTGACTCAGAGGAAGTAGGTGGACTAAGACGTGTTAACTATCCGCTTAATCAACCTCGTCGGGTTTCTTTAACATCTTCTCAGAATAACTCTGGTGTTACTCTTACCATTAAAGGCAAGAATGGTGCGGGTGTGGAGATTACTGAGACTGTTACAGGCCCCAACAATGCAAGTGTCTACACGACAAACATCTGGACAGAGATCAACATGATCTACAGTGGTTCGGTAACTAATGCCCTCACTATTGGGGACAATGCCGGACATATTGTTCTAGATGAACTCGCAAGGCTTGTGTCTGTTACGTCTGATGGTAACTCCAGTTCAATAACCTACACGGTTACGGGTCTGGATATTTACAATAACGTGATGACTGAAGATATTACTGGACCCAGTAGTTCTGTCACTAACGGTACTAAGTATTTTAAATACGTAGCATCTGTTAAGGGCAGTGCATCCGATTCTAATAATATTAAAGTCGGTGCAGTTGCAGGTATCCGCATTGTTGTTAACAACCAGAATACTAGACTTAAAAACTGGTACATGGTTCAAGCCGCAAATGCGGGCAAGGCAGAGATCACGTTGGAAAATGGTGCAACATCAAGTGCATCAGGAACGTCTAAGCTGGTTTTTAATCCGGGACAAGGTGACGGTGTAGTTAATTATCCTAGCATAGGTGATAACGGTATACGATTTAAAGACTCTATGAGTTTGGATATGGCAGTGGACACAGACCTTCTTACGTCAGTGACATTCATGTATGCAGGATAAAAAGATGAAGGCGCAGGATCTACAAGCTGAACTAATGGCACACGAAAGAGAATGTGCTGTAAGGTGGGAAGCTGTAGGTCGTCGCCTGAGTCGCATTGAGACTGTTATCTATGCGTCTAATGCCGCTATTATAGCTGGCTTGTTTGCGGTTATAGTGGAGGTCATGGGGTGAGTGCTAAAGAAAATAAGATCGCTAAAGTTATGCGAGAGTTTAAAAACGGCACACTAAAGAGTAGTACAGGCAAGAAAGTAACGAGTGATAAGCAAGCAAAGGCCATAGCAATTAGTGAAGGGAACAAGGTTATGCGTAAAAAGTTTAATGGTGGTGGAGCGGCTAAAAAGAAACAAGGGTACAATGCTAAGCTAGATGAGTCTCTTGGTTCTCGTAATCGTAAGACCAAGGGTAAGCTTGGTGCCCGTCGCAGAGAAAGCGAAGGCATGGAGAAGAAGATGGGGCGTCGTAAGTTTGCCGCCGTCAAAACTATGGACAAGGGCAGAAAGAAAAGGAAAGCGTAATGCCAACATTAAATCCTAAGACAGCTAAGATTAACAACATCAACACGGGAGATGCGTATGGTCGTATGCCTGTTGAGGTTGAAGGAACTGGTGGTGACGTAGGAGAAGCTAAGAAGCGGCGCGTTCCTGCTTATGGTGTAAACAAAGGCGGTAATGTAATCAGACAAACTAAAGGTCTGGATACTTACGGCCCAATGGCATAGGAGAATAAGATGCCCGGAAAAAAAAGCAAAGGTAGTGTTGTAGACGATTTGTATAAAAGTGATCGTCAAGCAGTAAAAGAAGTTTACGGAAATGTTGGCCCTCAAGACATCATTAATTCTTTGAGAGGCCAGAAAGGGAACGTAAGCGCTAGAAGGTCAATGTTAGAACGCGCTAGAGCCAGAAGGGATGCCCGCGACGGTATTTCTAATGTTAAAACCAGAGTTCCTAGAGAAATGGATGACGAAGTTCTTTTAAATGCTGGTGGATACATGGGTGGGTCTTCTATGTCAGGACGCGGTACAATGGCCGGAGAGCTTGGGCGAAAAGGAAGCATGTCTGTGCGTGAAGCTGGTGAGGACATGAATGAACTAAGTAAACGCCGCCGTGGTATGGAGACCGGAGGCGGTGTGAAGATTGGCAAACCCATTAAAGGTACAATCGGAAAACCTCAAAAACTATACAAGGAAAAAAAGAAGAAGAATAAATAATGGCTCCGAAGAAACAACCTGCTAGGTTTTCTGGGGAAATGTTCGCCCTGAGAAACCTGATGAGAGACATGAGGGACGGGATCTCAAGGTCAAGAACTCGTCTACCTAGAGTCAGGGATGATGCAGTTTTAAAGAACACTGGGGGACGGGTATCTATGAACCTTGAAAAGACGAGGAAGAAGACATAGAAAAATGGCTATTGAAACAACCGCAACTTTTAATCTCGACATTAACGAGATAGCTGAAGAAGCTTTTGAAAGGGCTGGTCTGGAAATGCGGTCTGGCTACGACCTTAGGACCGCTCGCCGTAGTCTTAACCTTATGGGTTTAGAGTGGCAGAACAGAGGTCTTAATCTTTGGTGTATTGAAGAAAAGAACTTCACGTTTACTGAAGGAACCGAGACTTATACTTTAGACGCAGATACCCTAGATATATTAGAAGCTGTTGTTAGAACTGATCCGGCAAATGCAACTTTGCAAATTGACACAAGCATAGCAAGAGTGTCTCCTGTTACATATGCACAAGTCCCTGACAAGTTAGACAAAGGCAGACCCAATCAATACTGGATAGATAGACAGCAATCAGCGCCTGTTATCCATGTGTATCCTACAGCTAGTTCTGAGTTTACAAGCGCTCAGTTTGTTTACTGGCGTATCAGGAGAATGACAGATGCGGGGAGTAAGGGGTCTAATAACTATGATATACCCGTATTGTTTCTTCCGGCTATGACCGCAGGACTAGCTTATCATATTGCTTTGAAGAAACCTGAAGCGGCGGCACGGGTCCCTCTTCTAAAGAGTGACTATGAAGAACAGTTTGAATTAGCGGCAGAACAGAACAGAGTTAAAGCTCCTTTCCGCTTCGTACCTTTTGCGGAGTATTATTAGATGGGGTATCCTTATGCGCGTGGAAAATATGCTTATGGGTTCTGCGACAAGACAGGGTTTCGTTATCCTTTAGGTGAACTTGTATATGAAGTTCAGAAGGGCGTGAAGACGGGACTTAGAGTAGGCCGGGATATATTTGATCCTGACCAACCCCAGAACTGGGTAGGTGTTATTCCAGTTAGTGACCCTCAAGCTTTGTTTGATCCTCGTCCTACTGGTGCAACATCAGGACGGGGTTTGTTTTCATGGGACCCTGTGGGAGATGGCAACAGTGCTAAAGTGCTGGGAGATCAAGGGTTACAGACAATGCGAATCGCATCTGCTATTGGTACAGTAACAGTAACAACGAGTTAAAAACATGGCGTTTACTTATTCAACATTGGTAGAAGCAATTAAAGATTACACGAACAATACGGAGACAACATTCGTCTCTCAGATTGACTTGTTTATATCTAACGCTGAACAACGAATACTAATGGAAGTGCAACTTCCTGAGTTTCGCAAGAATGTTTCTGGAACTTTATCTCAGGATAACAAATACTTAGGACTGCCTACTGACTTCCTTGCTCCTTTTTCTTTGTCGGTATTTACTTCTGACAGTTATCATTTTCTTATAAACAAAGATGTTAACTTTTTACAGGAATCGTATCCTGATATAACAGAAAAAGGAAGACCTCTTTATTACGCAATATTTAATTCAGGAAATCTATTGGTAGCTCCCATGCCTGATATAGACTATTCAATGGAGTTGCATTATGTTTATAGCCCAGCAGGTATGTCATCTGGGAATACTACTACATGGTTAGGTACTAATGCTCCAGATGCGTTGTTATACGCTAGTTTATTGGAGGCGTACATATTTATGAAAGGTGATTCAGAGCTTATGAACTATTACCAGACACGTTATCAAGAGACGCTACCAAGACTTAAAAACCTTGGTGAAGGGCGAGACAGGAAGGACGTTTATCGTTCAGGCCAACTTCGTATCCCGGTGACGTAATATGGACGCGTCAGTAGGAAGTACAGAAATAGGTAGTGTCAAAGTTTATACAAGTAATAACAGAGGACACTCTCCTGAAGAAATCGCAGAGATGGCGGTTCAAAGGATATTCTATATATCCCAAGATGCTGATCCGCATATACGCGACCAAGTCATGGCGTACCGTGAAAAAATTAAAGTTGTTATCGCGGAATACATGAAGAAGGCCATAGCTAGTGATAGAACCACGCTATGGAATGTTTTGAAAAAAGAAGGTTTCCATGAGGAAGCCGAGATTATAAGGAGGCTGTAATGGCAATTACTCAAGCAATGTGTGGTTCTTACAAAAAAGAAATCACATGTGGAATACACTTTTGGATGATACACTCACGGGGCAGTGCGGTTGATATAGCGGCGGATACTTTTTATATCGCTATGTTTACTAACTCAGCCTCTCTTGACCAAGATACAACAGGCTATACCGCTAGTAACGAAGTAAGCGGTACAAATTACACCGCCAAAGGACAAGCTTTAGCTAGTGTTACTTTAGGATTGTCAGATAACAGTAGCGCTGTTCCTACAGCTTATCTGGACTTTGCCAATACAACGTGGGGTTCGTCTTCTATATCCAATGCACGAGGTGCTTTGATATATAACTACACTTTAGCTACAGCAGGTAGCGGGGCTGGTGTTAATAATGCGGCTTATCCAGCAGTTTGCGTATTAGATTTTGGTGGGGATAAATCCTCCAGTTCTGGTGACTTTACTATTACGTATCCAGCTAATGACGCCAACAACGCAATGATTCGCTTGGCCTAATTAAATGGCTACTACTTTTGCCGTAACAGTTTCCAATCCCGGAAGCGGTAATAAGTATTATATTGATGGTGTTCTTCAAGATACTGTTAATATGGTAGAGGGCGCGACCTATATATTTGACCAGTCTGCTGGTTCAAACTCTGGTCACCCGTTACGGTTCTCTACTGCTTCTGATGGAACTCATAGTGGCGGTTCCGAATATACTACTGGGGTTACGACATCAGGAACTCCGGGTTCTTCTAGTGCTTATACTCAAATTACAGTTCCTTCAGGTGCTCCAGTTCTTTATTACTATTGCACTAATCATTCAGGAATGGGGGGAACAGCTAACACCCTTACTAATGTTTCGGTTAATGTAATATTTGGTAGTGGTTGGGGCCGTGCTGGATGGAGCACGGGTACGTGGAGCCAGCCCGGAATTAATTCTTTTTCTATGGCGGCTTCCCTTGGAACTGAAACAGTTGTTGAGGGCGCGGGTATTAATGTTACCCCTACTGGTATATTAGGTACGTATTCTTTGGGTACTTATGTTGTTGGTCAAGGAACAGGAGAAACAATCGTTGAAAGTGGAGTAGCTATTGCTTCAACTATTGGAACTCTAACAAGTGTGACTGGTGATGCTAATGTTACCCTATCGACAGGAACGCAAGGTTCCTATAGTATGGGATCAGTATCTGTAACTGGAGGTATTTCTTTTGCCGTAACAGGAGTTCAAGCTGTTGGGACTACTGGTGCAGAAACAGTTACTCAAGGTACAGGCGTTGTTGTTGCAGAGACAGGAGTTCAGGCTCAGAGCGCTATAGGAACGGCATCAGTAGAAGATATTAATGTTGGCGTTACAGGTGTAGAGGCAACGGGGATAATTAATTTAGGGACGGTGTGGCAACCCATTGTTCCAGATCAAGATCCAAATTGGATTGAAATAGGTAAAGCGGCATGAGGAGCTAAGTTATGGCAAGTACATATACAACAGTTTTTGGTATAGAGGAGATGGCGAGCGGCGACCAATCTGGCGCTTGGGGAACCACTACCAATTACAACCTAGATATTGTAGATCGAATAGGATCTTTTAAAGAAGTAACAATTAGTGGAACATCTCATACATTAACAGTAAGAGAAGCTTCCCCCGGTAGCGGTACTTCCAATGTTCAAGATGGAATGTATAGAGCTATAAGATTTAAAGACGGTGGAGATATTGGAGGGAACTGTACTCTTACAGTGGCTCCAAACACTGCGGCTACATATTTTCTTATGGAGAACGCCCTGTCAGCTAGTAGAAGCATTATAGTAACCCAAGGTAGCGGTGCTAATGTTACAATTTTAAACGGAAAAAATGTTATTATTTATTGTGATGGAGCAGGTTCTGGAGCGATTGTTTACAATGGTTTAGCTGATCTTCAAATAGATACGGTTGGAGTATCTGGCCTTACAGATGGAGGTGTTCTTTTAGGTGGTGGCTCCACAGGTGTAGTCAAATCAATGGCTGTACTTACCGATGGAC
>TARA_R110002074_G_scaffold122735_1_pt1 | contig 17373 bp, 16 predicted proteins | sample TARA_R110002074 | Tara Oceans TARA_R110002074 (sample SAMEA4397215) | marine metagenome | biome: Polar Biome; feature: [MIX] marine epipelagic wind mixed layer (ENVO:01000061); material: water (ENVO:00002006), including particulate matter (ENVO:01000060) such as... | depth 10-100 m | reverse complement strand
GACTCCTACCCGCTTAATGACTACTCCATGTATGGCGCCGTGCCACTGCGGGAAATGAAGAAGACACTGCTCAATCTCAAGCGCAACGGGCAGCTCAGCAAGGTCAAAATGCTCCTGTTGACCAATTGCACCTTCGATGGTGTGGTCTACAACGTACGCCGGGTGATGGAGGAGTGCCTGGCCATCAAACCCGACCTGGTGTTCCTTTGGGATGAAGCCTGGTTTGCCTTTGCGACCTTCAACCCGACCTATCGGCCACGTACCGCCATGCATGCCGCTCGGACGTTGCGGGACCGTTACCGCAGCGAAGACTATCAGGCGGAGTATGATGCCTGGAAAGCTGAGTTTGACAAGCTCGATCCGGATGATGATGCCACCTGGCTGAACAACCGCCTGATGCCGGCCCCCGACTCCGTGCGTGTCCGGGCGTATGCAACACACTCGACTCACAAAACCCTGACATCACTGCGTCAAGGGTCGATGATCCATGTCTATGATCAGGATTACCGCCAGAAAGTGGAGGCCTCTTTCCACGAAGCCTACATGACGCATACCTCAACTTCGCCCAATTACCAGATTGTCGCATCCCTGGATGTGGGCCGAATGCAGGCGGAAATGGAAGGCTTCGAACTGGTCCACGCCCAGATTGAGGCGGCACTGACTCTGCGCGAGCAGCTTTATACCACCCCGCTGTTGAAGAAATACTTCCAGGTGTTGGTAAATAAGGACATGATTCCGCTGGAGTACCGCCAATCCGGTGTCGATACCTTCTACGACCCCATCAGCGGCTGGAACAAGATGGAGGAGGCCTGGGCCCATGACGAGTTTGTGATTGATCCCAGCAGGATTACTATGGCCATTGGCAAAACCGGTATCGATGGTGACACCTTCAAAAACGAATACCTGATGAACCAGTTCGGGATCCAGATCAACAAGACATCCCGCAACACCGTGCTGTTCATGACCAACATTGGAACCAACCGTGGCTCTATCGCCTACCTGCTGGATGTGTTGATCAAGCTGGCCAAGAGCTTTGACCGGCGTTGGGAAGAAAGCAGCCGGCCGGAACGCAAGATCATTGAACACAAGGTTAAGTCGCTGACCGAGGATCTACCGCCGCTGCCGGATTTCAGTCGCTTCCACGACGCTTTCCGGCCTACCCCGGGAAGTCCCGAAGGCGATATTCGTCGGGCCTACTTTCTCAGTTACGAAGAAGAAAATACCGAGTATCTGCGTTTCGACAATGGCGAACTGCAGAAACAGATGGCCGAGGGGCGGGATGCTGTGTCAGCCAGCTTTGTAATTCCCTATCCGCCGGGCTTCCCCGTGTTGGTGCCGGGGCAGGTTATCAGCGAAGAGATCCTGCATTTCCTGCAGGCGCTGGACGTGACGGAAATTCATGGTTATCGACCGGAGTTGGGGCTTATCGTTTATACAGCTGACGCCCTGGGCCGCACGAAGGACGGTGCGGACTGACAAGCCACTTTTCTTCCTCAGTTACATTCAGCCCGCTGCATAGCGGGCTGAATGTGCCCCTGATTATAAAAAAATCTCTTCAAGAGACAGTGTGTTGGCGGTAATCCGTTCGGCCCCTGCCGCTGTGATACGCACCGTTTCACTGAAACCGACGCCAAACTCGCCTGGCTTGCGCAGGCAGATCGGCAAATGAAACACCATGTTTTCCTCCAGCATTGCTTCGTTATCGGTGGCTATGAACATCGAACCGGCGACCCAGGATGGTGGAAATGCCGCGCCAACCGGATAGCCAAACACGCCGGAGAAAAAGGCACGATCGACGATTGGCGCCAGTGCTGCTTCGCCGGCGCGGGCTGCCGAGGCAAAACTTGAACCGGCTCGCGCGGCCGACATCACCGCTTCGAGGACGTCAAGACACACCCCATGGAATTCACGGATTTCGGCCGAAGCCTCACCGACTACGGCGGTGCGCATCATCGGCGCGGTATAGCGGCGGCGAACTGCACCGAATTCGGTGAACACCACATCACCGCGTGCAACTTTATAACCGGCATGATTGGTATGAATGATGCCGCTGCGAGCGCCGGTTGTCACAATCGGTTGCATGCTCATAAATTCGCTGCCTGCCCCCAGCATGGAACTGGCACCGGCACGGGCGATTTCATGGTCGACCACGCCCTCTCGTATCACTGTTGCTGCCGCGTCCAGGCCGGCACCGGTGATAGCGGCGCTTTCGGCCAAATAGATCATTTCGGTGGGGGACTTCACCAGACGAACACGATCAATCAGCGTGCCGAAATCGACAAACCTGGCTGCGTCCAGTTCGTTCTTGAGAGCCATAAGCAACCCCGGTCGGAAAGACCCCGCCCAAGGGCTAAAGCCGATCCTTGGCGCCGGGGTGCCTGCCGTGCGGCGCACCTGCGCGGCCAGCTCGCTACCTACCGCCTCGGGAGCCTGCCATGGGTAGCCGATAACTTCGTCCACGCGGCTCAGATACACGGCAGGACCGATTTCTATGGCCGGCACGAACAGTACGGTTCGATCGGCCGCCACAAGAAGTACGCACTGAACTGAAACCTCGAAGGTGGTGTACCCAGTGAGATAGCACAGCTCTCCAGCTTCGGTTAGCAGTAACAGGTCAAGCCCGGCTTTAGCCATTCCCAGGCGAACCGAGGCGAGTCGTGCCTCGTATTCATCCGGCTCGAATGCCAGTACGGGCTCGGGGAACTGGCTCTGCAGTTTTTCGCGGTAGGTGCGGTAATCCATGGGTTAATTGCTCGCTGTTCCGGGAACCAGTCTTCATTAAGCACCTATACATTCCCGGTATGCAAGGATGAAGGTTCAAGCCGCCGCAATCACCGACCCGGATACGGGAAACCACTGCAAGTGAAGCCAGCGGTGTTTTTGATGATTTTTTGGTCAGAGTTGGTATTGTGGAACAAAAGCGCACGTCGGCTATGTTGCACCAACCATTGAAATGAACCGGGTCGCGCGCAAGGGGCATTATGAGTGACGCAGAAACCAGAGAGTGCGAACGTCTTGCCTTTGTAGCAGGTAGGGATGGTGTACCCGCTGCCTTGGCGTTTGCACAGCAAGGTTTTCGGCAATATACCGCAGCGCTTCGTGAGGCGGAATCTGGCGGTAATCAGTATGGCGCAGCTTACGCAGACAGCCTGAACGCTTCGCTTATTGTTTATAAGTCTTACATTTCAAGAAATGAATAAGCCGTTAAACGGTGAAATCGGAAACTTCCGAATAACGCGACCAAGGCTGGTAGCGCTATTCGGGAGCGATTCTATCTGATTGATACAAATGTTTTTGTGCGAGTCGAACCTCAGAACTGAAACCGTGGGAACAGGATATCGCGCTCGAGATAGATCTGTTCCGATATACTGAAGTCCAGGCTTTTCAGTTCATCATACAGCCTGCGCCAGGAACGACAGGCGGCTTCCGGGGCTTTGTAGTGATTGGTTAATTCTCTCAGCCCCCGAAGTTGCAATTTGATAGCATCGTGCTCTTCATTCATCTGGCCAATGGGTGTTTCCGGCATTGGGGGCTTATCGTGCTCCATGCGGGAGAGTACATGGGCTTCTTCCCGTTTGATGTGATCGGTCAGAGTTTGCTCGAGTTGCTTTACCGCGCGAGTAATTCCCTGGGGTACGTCCGGGCTGGCCCTGTGCACGGCCTCGATTTTCCTGGCCAGCCGATGCAATGCAGGCAGTTGTTCAAGGTGAGCGGCGTCATACTCTGTGTGCAGGAGTTCCAGTAACGTGTCTGTTTCCATATCCTCCAGCGGTTTGTGCTCCAGACACACATCGAAGAGCTGCCTGCACAGAGTTTTTCCTGGTACTCCCGCTTGCGCTGCAGCCTCCTGCACGGTTTTGTCGCGATCAGTGCTCACATCGAGGCTGTAGCTCTGAAACACTGTGTATGTTTCAGGGCACTGTTTGATCATGCCGCCAATGGTGGTTTCGTTGCAGTTTCCAAGAACGCTTTGGTATCTCATGGCACACCTCCCATCTACTGTTAAATAGTATAATAGATGAATGTTTAAGGATTGCAATGAGAATAATAGCTATTACTGGGGTTTTTTGTTACTCCAGAATCCGTTCGGAACCTGAAGTCCTGCCAGGCCAGCATCTTTTCCCGCACCTCGCTCATGGCCATCCACTGATAAGCTGGCTGGTAGTGCAGTTCGTCCATTTGATGTCTCTGTGATTTTGTTTTTTTAGTTCCGGGCCAGCGGGAGCAGGCCTATGGAAGCTGCTCACGCCAACGCTTTACCCTCACCTGGCCTTTAATGGCATCAATAACTTCGATGATCAGGGCAATCAGTGCCTCGTTTCGCCCTTCATCGGTATCCGGTTCACCTGGCCCGCGTATAAAGGCGTTTACTATGTCTTCGATAAACGCATGGTTTGAAGAAGAGGCCAGGTCTTCCAGAATCTGTTGGATAACGTTGGCAACAATATCACCCACCGCATCTTCAAGAGTCTCCTGAATGGTTGAGCCCACAACGGGCAGGTATTTCAGCCGCGACAGTTCCACGTTCTGTTTCAGCGCGTGGTCAACCCTGTCTTCCAGGTAACTTCTCAGTGCACCACGGTTGGGGACATAACCTTCCTTTGCCGCCTGGGCGACTCGCTGGGAGATCCATTCAGACAACATCTCTCGTCGCGGGTACAGAATATCGTTCTGGATTTTCTCAAAAAGAGGAGAGCCCAGTTTTATTTCGTGCTGCACGCCGCTCAGTACCTTGGCCACGATACGGTCGGACAGTTCTTCCATGAAAGCTTCGTAGTAGAAGTTTACGAAACGGAAAATTCCGGTATCGGTAACATCGATTATCTTGTACTGGTGCAGGCGGTACACTATGGAAATAACCCGAAGAATTCTCAGGAATCGCAGGCTTCCTACAGGGATGGAGCCCACCAGATCGTACCAGTGGATAAAAGGATAAAAATACCAGCGGTCGTACACTTTGGCCCTGATTGCGTAGCCCCAGCGCACAAAAAACTCTGATAGGAAGACCGCTACGAACATCGCATCATACAAGATGAAGTTTTCATGTATCGGATGGTAGGCGGCCTGAAACGCCGGAAGGTTCTCTTTTAGCAGGTTCTGGATAGCGATGAAGTTATAGGCGGAATCCCAGATAATGAACGCGAGGTTGATAATGAGCAAGCCCAGCATCAGGAAGTCGATGATGAACCAGATAAGCTGGTGGCTGGACTTCAGATTCTCGCGGTTAATTTTCAGCATTCGCTGGTACCCGTCCTCTGTTGTGTAATAGCGGTTGCAGATCTTTCGACAGGTTAGCGCATTTGTACCGGGCCGACGACTTGTCAGGGGCGCAGATTAACTTGACCGGCTGGTATTAAACTCTCACGCTTAAGCGACAACTACCTTTATCACGACCAACACTGAAACCTCCGGATGCAATCATTTGATCACATTTTGAAATCGGGCCGGATCCGGCTTCTGGGCCTGCTGCTCTTCCTGTGGTCATCCTCTAGCGTGGCCGAGCAAGTCGAAGTCCGTGTGAAAGGTGATTTTCCGGGGCTCCAAAAAAATGCCGAGGCATTCATTGGCGAGGTGAAGGGCCGAAGTGCTGACAATCTTCGTCGTTATGCCTCGACTGCTGTCAGCCAGGCCAGCAAGGCACTGCGGGCGCTGGGCTATTACAGCCCGGTCGTGGACTGGAAGGTTGAAGAAGCTGACGCAGAAAAAACGGCCAAGCTGGTTCTTGAAATTACGCCGGGTGATCCGGTGCGGGTCAAGTCCCGAACCATTGAAATCCTTGGCCCTGCTGCCTCTGACTCGCGCTTCAAAGATAACCTGCCGGTTCACCCCGCCGAAGGCGATATTCTGAACCATGGTGACTACACCAGCCTCCGGAACACACTTCAGACCCGGGCACGGCGCCGCGGGTATTTTGACGGTCGCCTTGTTACCCGCACCCTCGAAGTGGATCCGGAAGCGCTGAGCGCTAATATTGTTCTGGTGTTTGAAAGCGGTGATCGCTATCGGCTGGGAGAGGTCTCCTTTGAAGAAGGGCACTGGTTTGAAAGCCGCCTCCTTCAGGAGTTCGTAACCTTTGAACCGGGCATTCCCTACCATGCGGACGAAATTGCAAAGCTGAACAGCGATCTCCTGGGCAGTGGTTATTTCTCGGGAGTGGACATAGACGCTGTGCCGGGGAACGCTGAAAATGGTGTGATTCCGGTGCGAATAGGGCTGACCCGAAGAGATCCCCGGTCTTTAGCCGCTGGCCTCGGGTTTTCCACGGATGTCGGGCCGCGTTTCCGTGGCACTTGGCGGGAGCACTGGATCAACCCGATGGGGCACAAACGCGGGGCTGAAACAGAGCTTTCCGGGCCCAGGCAGAACATCAGTACCTGGTATGAACTGCCGCTGGATCCACCCATGACAGATGCGATCCGGTTAACGGCAGGTTATCAGCGCGAAGATATCGAGAACGTTGAATCGGAGCTGTTGACGTTTGGGCAGCAGTGGCAGCACCAGCTGGATAGTGGCTGGCTGCAGGTGTTGTCAATACGCTGGGATGGCGAGCGCTACAATATTGGTGATGATGAAAAAGGGACAAGTTCACTGCTGCTTCCAGGTGTGGGTTATTCCAAACTACACGCTGATTCGCCGTTGGATCCCTCCAAGGGTTACCGTTTACAGATTGATGTGAGCGGTTCCCACAGGGCGGCGTTGTCGAGTGTGGATATTCTGCATGTGAACGCCATTGCCAGGGGGCTGTTCACACTTGGCGGCAGGCACCGCTTCCTGTCCCGCGTTCAGATTGGCGGCGTGGGGACAAACCGGTTTGAAGACGTACCGCCATCCCTGCGTTTCTTTGCTGGTGGTGACCAGAGTGTGCGCGGTTATGCCTATCAGTCTTTATCGCCGGAGAATGACAATGGTGTTCCTGTCGGCGGGCGATACACGTTGGTAGGCAGTGCCGAATACCAGTACCAGTTTGCTGACAGATGGCGTTCCGCAATGTTTATAGACCACGGCAACGCCGTTAACGATCTGTTCGACCCCTTGGCCACCGGTGTGGGCGTCGGTATTCGTTGGATAAGTCCGCTTGGGCCTTTGCGCCTGGACATTGCCAAGGGCCTGGACACAGAGCTTGGCGGCGAGTGGCGGATCCACTTTTCAATGGGGCCAGAGTTATGACGGGGCGTATCCGGTTCTGGTTGCTGCTGCTTCTCGGGCTACTCGTACTTTTGCCTGTTGTTCTGGTCTCGGCGATCTTGCTGGCGCTGCGATCCGAGACAGGAACGGCTTGGGTGATTGATCAGATACCCGGGCTGGAAGTATCCAACGATCAAGGCTCGCTGTTTGGAACCTGGCAGGCGGATCGCCTTCAGTGGCGAGGTTACGGTGTCGACGTGGTGGTGGAAGCTCCGCTCATAGACTGGTCGCCGTCCTGTCTTTTTGACCTGCAGCTCTGCCTGGAGACCCTGCATCTGGAACAGTTGGACGTTAACGTACAGCCGTCTGCAGAAGAACAAGGCCCGGTCGGGGATATCAGCCTGCCCGGGGTTGAGTTACCACTGGGGCTGAGAGTCACCGATGTAAGGTTGGGCACATTCACCTTCAACGGTAGCAAGGTATGGGACAGGTTTGAGCTTGACGCGAGTGGTTCCGGGACCGACTGGAAACTTGAGCGGGCCTACTATCAGCTTGATGATTATACCGTAGTGGCATCTGGCCGCGTGGAGACGCGACGGGACTGGCCGGTCAATCTCGAGGTGAGTGCTGTTTTGCCGCCGCCCTATGGCGATACCTGGACAATGGATCTGGCGCTTTCAGGCAGCGTTCGGGAGCTGGCGCTTGCAGGCCAGAGCCGTGGTTATCTTGACGCCGCGCTGGAAGGTAAAGTAGAGCCGCTGGCGTCGAACCTGCCGGCACGCTTGCGGGTTACCTCCAAAACGTTCAAAGCCGCAGAAGCAGTACCGGAAACTCTGGTGCTGAAAAACTGGCTTGTGGAGGCCAAGGGCAGCCTGCAAAACGGATTTAGTACCGAAGGGCAGGCCACACTGCCGGGCACTGAAGGGCCGGTTGAGCTAACACTTGCGGGCTTGGTTACAACCACCGGCGCCCGGGATATCCGGCTGAAGCTCTCCGCCAAGAATCAGGCTGAGAAAGACAAGGCAGGCGAGTCACCTAAAACGTTGGTCGTCACCGGTAATACGCAATGGCGGGATGGCCTTAGTGCGGAGGCGGAGTTGCAGTTGCGACAGTTCCCGTGGCATTCGCTTGTGCCCGGGATGGACGCGCCGCCTGTTGCGATTCGCAAGCTGGATGGCGAGGTGTCCTGGCGAGAAGAGCGTTATCACGCCAGCCTGACTGCCGAAGTAGACGGCCCCCAAGGCAACGCAGAGTTGTCTGCGGTCATTGATGGTGATGCCAGCCAGGCCAAAGTGACAGAGCTTTCAGCGGTAACGGGCGCAGGTTCTCTCTCGGGTGAGGGTGCCGTGAGGTTCTCCGGTCCGCTGAGCTGGCAAGCGGCTCTTGAGCTCGAAGATTTCAACCCCGGGTACTGGGTGCCGGTGCTTGAGGCCAAGCTCAGTGGCCAAGTGACTTCAGAGGGCGAGCTTACTGACGGGCCGGTTCCGGCAATGCAGGCCAGCTGGGACCTGGAGGGCCAGTGGCGGTCCAGTCCTACGGTGATTGCGGGCCGGATTGATACGTTGACCGGTGATTGGGTTGTCCCTGAACTGAAGTTGGTTATCGGAGACAATCGTCTCGAAGGCAGCGGTAAATGGGGCAAGGCGTTACAGGCCACCCTGGATCTCAAGTTGCCCGACCCGGAAGAGATTCTGCCGGGACTGGGCGGACAGGCTGACCTGCAGCTCACGCTGAGAGGAACACCCGATGACCCCCTTGGTAAATTGACGGCGAGTGCCGATAGGTTGCGTTGGCAGGACCTTCTGGTCGTGGAGTCGCTGAGCCTCGATGCCCGGCTGGATTCGGGATTCCGACTTAGTAGCGAACTACAGAGCAAAGGTATTACTGTTGCAGGGCAAAATATCGATTCGCTCAACGTCAATGCTCAGGGCACCCAGGGCGACCACGAAATTGCTATTGATGCGCAGCACGAAGAGGCGGGGATGCAGCTGTTTTTTCGGGGATCTGCGGGTGAAGCCTGGGCAAGCTGGCAAGGTGAAGTTACGCGCGGCCTTATTGATGTGCCCGGACAGGAACAAAACTGGGTGCTGGAATCTCCCGCCGGGCTAACGTACAGAGAGAATGGCGAACTCAGTTTTGCGGCCCACTGTTGGCGCTGGCAGCAAAGTTCTGTTTGTGCAGACGACCAAGCCCTTCTGCCCGCGCCGAGTATTGCCTACCGTATTGACAGTTTTCCTGCCGCTGCTCTGGCTCCGATTTTGCCAGAGACCCTGCGTTGGTACTCAAGCATCAGCGGCGAAATTGACTTCACTTCCACCGATAAAGGCGCCAATGGCCGGATAACGCTTGATGCCGGTGAGGGTAGATTTGAGCTGCTTTTGGACGGTGAGTGGGAGAGCCTGAGTTACGAGACACTGACTACGGAATTGGATCTCAATCCTGACAAGGCGGATCTTGCGGTACGCTTGTCCGGCCCGGAGCTTGGCAGACTCTCGGTGGATATGGCACTGGACCCGATGGCCGAAGGCCGCCCGATTGAGGGTCGGTTCAGGCTGGAAGGTCTTGATATCGCTCTGGCGGGCTTGTTTGCCGGGCTTGAGGAGGTGGCCGGAGAGGTAAACGGCGAGGGCACTATTTCCGGGCCTCTGATGAAGCCGGCATTGCGTGGGGAAGTTGCGTTAATCAACGGCCGGGTAGTGGATCCTCGCCTGCCGTTCCCCATGGACGAGGTGGTTGTCAGCGTCGAGCTTGACGGCTATTCCGCGGATATTCGTGGCCGGATCAGCAGCAACGCTCGTAGCGAGACTCTTATTCGGGGCAATGTGGACTGGCAGGGTGCACCAGGCGGTGAGATTCGCATTACCGGTGACAGGCTGCCATTCAGCCTGGAACCATACGCCCGTCTGGAGGTGGCGCCAGATCTGACCATCGCATTCCGTGAAGGTGAGTTGAGTGTAGAGGGACGAATCGAAGTGCCTCGTGGTGATATAAAAATAGAGGGGCTGCCGGCGCAGGCTGTTTCCGTATCTGAAGATGAGGTGATTGTTGGAATAAAGCAGGAGGAGCCTCTGATCCGGACTTTGGATATGGATGTCACGGTTGTTGTAGGCGAGGATCGGGTGAGTTTTGTTGCGTTCGGCGTGACGGGCGATCTGGAGGGTACCCTAAGGATCGGTAACGACATGGATACCCGGGGCACCCTGCAGCTGGTGAATGGTCAATACGAGGCTTATGGGCAGGAACTTGAATTGCGCCGTGCCCGCCTGCTATTCGTTGGCAGCCTGGTTCAGCCGTACCTGGATATTGAGGCTGTTCGGCAGGTGGACACGGTTGTCGCCGGTATTCGCCTGAGTGGTCCGGTTCAATCCCCCACCACTGAAGTGTTCTCCAGCCCGGATATGCCACAGGCAGATGCGCTGTCTTATGTGATTCTGGGTCGGGCACCGGGAGGGCAGGCTGATGACGGGCAGATGGGCCGGGCAGCCATCTCGCTGGGGCTGACCCAGGTTAATAAGGTGACCGGTCAGATCGGCGAGGATTTTGGAATTCGCGAGTTAACGCTGGAGGCCGAAGGCAGCGGAGACCAGACATCGGTTGTCGCCAGCGGTTACCTGAGCGAGGACCTCAGTATCCGCTACGGGGTGGGTATCTTTGAGCCGATCAGCACGGTGGCGCTACGTTACGATCTGGGCAGGTACTTTTACCTTGAAGCTGCCAGCGGACTGGCAGCCTCTCTGGATATCTTCTACACCCGGGATTTCTGAGCTCAGTCCAGTTCAAATGTTGCGTTCACCGATGCACTGATTTCCCGCTCGCCGACGCTTGAGATGGTGTCGGCGCCTCTTGCTTCGGCAGACATCATCATCGGCATGGGGCGGTGGCCACCGTTGATGTTGAGCGTAACCACATCGCCGCAGCTTTGGTTCATCTGCTGCGCAACAAATTCGCAACGGGATTTCGCATCGGCGAGCGCCAATGCCAGCGCTTCTCGCTCCATGGGAGTTTCCTGCGAGTGGAAAAACTGATTAGGGCCGAGATTGTAGTTTAGCCCAAGTGCCTGGGCGTGCTGCAGAATCGGGTTCAACAGAGCCAGATCCGTGATGGTAAAGCTGACAGTCTGTGAGGCAACCGCCCGATTTTCCGGCACCTCCTCCCGGGTTTTCATTGGCAGTGTGCGTTTGTACAGATTCACGGATGCATCTGCGTAGTCCTGAAGTTGTGATCTGTATTCGCTGATCCCCTCCCGCCATTGCGCCATCATTGATGCCACCTGCTCGGTGGCTTTGCTGGGCAACTCATGCTCCGCGCTTGCGGTGAACGTCAGGCGTGCACTGTCCGGCTCATAGTGAACACTGCCCTCGCCGGTGAGAGTGACTTCTCCGGCCATGGCCAAACCAGGTACCAGCAGTGGTAATGCCCAAAGGGCGTGGGTTTTTCGGTTCTTTCTGACCATACAAGTCTCCTCCCGGAAGTCGGGTTCAACATCAGGTTTGACGGGATGCAGGCTCCAGTCGGGCCAGTTTGAATGACAGGGCTGCCTGAACGAATTCGCGGAAAATCCGGCGGTGGCCACTGTGATAGAGCAAGTATTCGGGATGCCATTGCAGGCCCATAAGCCACTGGCCCCGCGTGCTTTCGATGGCCTGGACGAACAGGTCATTATCTACCGCAGTCACCTGAAGGTTTTTTCCCAGGCGCTTTATGGTCTGGCTGTGTATGCGGTTGGCGCCGATGACTGGAGCCCGCATAAGCTGTCCCAGCTGGCTGGTGTTCACAAGGCGAACGGTTTGCATTGGCAACAGCAGCGGCCGGTGCCGGGTATTCACCCTGAGCGGGGTGATGTTCTGGCACAGGGAACCACCATGAAACACATTGATGAACTGTGCGCCTCTGCAGATACCCAGCACGGGAATCCCGACAGTCTCCGCCTGTTCCAGCAGAAGCTGATCTGTCGTATCCCGCGCCCGGTCATAACGGGCACTGACCTGAGGCTCCTGGCCATAACGTTCGGGATGGACATGGGTGCCCCCCGAAAGTACCAACCCGTCCAACAGCGAAACATCCACGCGGCTGCCGGGCCGGATGTAGTAGGGCCGTGCGCCCTGCAGCCTGAGCCCAAAGCCGATTAGCTGCTGCGCAACGCGCTTACGGGCCGGGCCGCTGATGCCAATTGTCAGGCCGGGCAGGTTGTCATCAGTAGGGTGCTGTTCAGACATAGCCTTTGCTGCTCAGCCATTTTTCTGAAGTTGCCTGCCAGCTGTGTGTCAGGTTTCGCAAGCTGATTTTTCGGCTTTCACGGAACAAGGCGCGCAGCTCAGCCAGATCGCCCGCATGGTTTGCGAGCTGCTCTACCACGACCCAGTCATTCCATACGCTTGAGAAGTTCCATTCCGGATTATCGATATCACAGTCCGGCAGCCGATAATGCAGTGTGGGCCGGCTTTTGATGCGCGGATCTTCCACATACTGGTCGAGAAGTGGCTTGTCCAGGTGCGCAAACAGCGGCAACAGATCGAGAGCGCGATTTCGGGTCGGGTTGGTATCCAGGTAATCCACCATCATCTGGTGCTGATCTGGTGCGTAGTCGTCGGCCATGAGCAAGTCTGTGTAACGGGTGCTCCAGGGTTCAATATACGTTGTGAATTTTCTGCTGATATCCAGCTGGTGTCGGGCTTTAAGCCAGTCATAAAGTGCTGTAAACGCCTGGTAGTAGCGAACGAGGGTTGCTGGTTCAAGGTTGGGTAGCTCTGGATTCAGCTGCAAACCGAATGCGAAATAGATAGCGTCTCTGCTACCCAGTGCGCCGGCTTTGCGCAAGCTGTCGACCAGAACCTCTATATGCTCCAGCTGCGAGAAGCGCATCGGTGGGCTGACAATTTCCAGCGGCACAATGCGTTCAGCTGCCGCATCTATAACTTCGATGGCATGCCCGCCGAGCTCCCGGATGGACTGAGGCAGCCGTTCATCCTCAAGCGCGAGTTCCTTGACCGGGTCTGAATCCAGTTCGATAACGAAGCTTCCCAAGGGCGTTTCCAACTTGCTCACGTAGCGGGACTCCAGTACTGCCTTTCCGCCAAGCAGTTCCGCCGCCAGATTTACAAGCTGCTCATAGCCCAGCCCTGATAATTCGATTTCCACGCCCACACGGCGCTCTTTACCGGCAGTGGTATTGAGTATCTCTGGCATCTTGCAGGAGGTGGCTTGGTTCATAAGGCTCACTGGTGATAAGTGTTAGACCTTTCAACTTTATCACACTAGCGTGACCGCCATTGTTAAGGGGTGGCAAGAAAATGGGTCACCTGACTTTACACTGGATAAAACACTGTATATAGTCAAAACACTGTATAAACGAACAGGCTGGCTGGCACACTGTAAACGCCGGCACATATCGGGCCCAGCATGTATAAGCACTGCATGCAGCAAGCGGAGCAGCGCAATAATGAAGCTGACAGCAAGACAGACTCAGGTACTGGAGATTATTCGCCGATCCGTGGATGAAACCGGCTACCCACCCACGCGTGCGGAGATCGCTGCGGAGCTGGGGTTCCGCTCGGCAAACGCTGCTGAGGAACATCTGCGTGCACTGGCGCGCAAGGGCGCCATCGAAATGGTTCCGGGCGCCAGCCGAGGTATTCGTCTTCCGGAAGTTGCTGAAGATCCGGGGCTACCGGTTATTGGTCAGGTAGCGGCGGGCAGTCCGATCCTGGCTCAGGAGCATATTGAGGATCATTGCACGCTGAAACCGGAGTTCTTTTCGCCTTCAGCTGATTACCTGCTTCGGGTCAGGGGGATGAGCATGAAGGATATCGGCATTCTTGATGGCGACCTTCTGGCAGTTCACAGCACCCAGGATGTTCGTAACGGTCAGGTTGTCGTGGCCCGAGTGGGCGACGAAGTGACGGTCAAGCGCTTCCGGAAAGAAGGCTCGAAGGTTTACCTGATGGCCGAAAATGAAGAGTTTGCGCCGATAGAAGTCGACCTCAAAGAGCAGGAACTGTTCATTGAAGGGTTGGGTGTAGGTGTTATCCGGCGCTCTGATCTGCATTGATCAGGCTGGTATAACCACAGACGCATTGCAAAACGGGTGAATTATGGAACAACTTAGCTTCAATCAGAACATGGCGTGGCAGCAAGGTATGTTGCCTTGCTCACCTTGTATACCTAACCCGGCGCCGGAGTACACCACCCGGAAACAGCGCACCGTCATTCGAGCCCGGCCGAAATCGGATGTTGCGGATACCGCTCCGGCTGGCAACGTTACGGAAATCATTCTTCCAGAAGGTCAGGTAGAAAACTTTCAGTTGTTGCTACCGATGCTGACGCAGCTGAATCAGGAAAAGCGCTGGCTGGCATGGATTGATCCTCCCCAGGCGCTGGTGAGTAAATGGCAAAAAATGCACGGTATTGTTGCGGGAGAGCTTCTGGTTTTGCGCTCCACCGCAGAGTACCCGGCGCGTCAGCTCGCGGAAAGAGCTTTGAGCGCAGGTACCTGTCATGCGGTGGTTATGTGGACACGTAAATTGGGTAAGACAGCTTTTGATTCCTTGCAGAAGGCAGCTGCTGAAGGCAACAGCCACGGCGTTGTGCTCAGGCAGCGTTGAGTATCGCCTTTAGTGCAAAGTGTAAGCGGGCTGAGCGTCTGAAACGTCCAGCTCGTCATCGTCCCAATCAATATCGTGAGTAACGCTTCCAGCGACTTCTATTCCTGCAGCAATCATCGCCTTGGCGACTGACATATCCCGATCTTCCATCATTTCGCGGGCTTCGGTTGAAAACGAAATTCTGACCAGTGGCTCACTGTCATCGTCGATACGCCGCAGGGCGTAGTCGCCGTTGCTTAATTGTACAATCTCGAAAAACGATGGTGACATTTCATTAACCTTTTAGTGTTGAAAACCGGAAGTGACGGGCCAGTGTGATCACCACTCTCCGTGTTGCTCTTCCAGGTTGTCGGCAAAAGTTTTCATGGCGTTCAGAGTTTTCGCAAGCACCTGGGCAGAGCGGTCTGGCCCGGCCTCTGCAGATACGGCAATGATGTTCTCTGCATTAACCGTCTTCCGTGCCGCCGGAGGCCTGCTTTGTGCGCTTTCGAGCTGGTCGAGGTAGTTCCACCAGCTTCCCGCTGCTTGCTCAAGAGCTCTTAACTGGCCAGTTTCAGGGGCTTGCTCACCAATCAGGCTTGCAAGTTCTGCAACAGATGAAGGCTCCTCTGAGCGCTTCTGGTAAAACCGCGCAATCATCACCAGCAAGAGTCGTCTTGCCCTCAGCAGGAGCTCTATGGAGCCCTGGGTAACGGCTTCCTTCTGCAGTTTTCGTACAGGTGCATGAACCGGGTTACTGCTATCAGCTGGCGGCTCCGGTGTTTCAAGAAGCGTTTTTGCCAGAAACAGCTTTTGTGAGACCAGCGAGTACCATTGTGATGCCATTAACAGTGCCTGTCGTGCATTGGGGAAGTCTCTGAAAACTCCCTGCTGCGGAGATTTCATCGAGGATTCCGGTCTGAAACCAGCCAATTAAATTAATCTGCCATCATAGCATTTCAGCCCAAAGATTTCTTTACCTCTTCCGTCCAACTCCTGAGTGACAATAAAACACAAACATTCACTTGAAACGGCCGTTTGAATTTGGGGAAAGCGCCCCTTATTTTGGGTTTTCTGGATTGTCTGGAGGTGTTGGAAATGCTGAGCCAGTATGGCCCGGACTTTTTCATGCCGGTTTACCCGACCCGCCGGACTGGCATCAGGCACATCTACGACCGTCGTGTGTTCTATGTGGATGAACACAGTTGGCAGATCCTGATGTCCGAGGAGTATGACGGCGCCGGGAATTTATGGCGGGTTTCCGAGGCCCATAACATCCGCTATTACAATGAGCCGGTGTTCTGGACTACCATGGAAATGACTTACGACCTCAAGTCGAAGCGCTACTACATTGACGGCCTGGACAACGGTTTTCCGGCCTACGATTTTAACCCCGGATTTCGCGGCAGTGAGTTTACAGCTTCCTCTGCGAGAAGGGCTGCGCGCCGCTGATTGCAGGCATTGGTGTGAGGTGTCGGCATTCGTCGGCGCCTCAATCCGGGTCGTTCGTTTTTTACCCTCATCGTGCAAGGAGAAAACGTCATAGCCGACTCTCAAGATACTTCTCATTCTGAACTTCAGCCCTGTCTGGCAAATTTCGATCAGCTAATGGCCGATCTCGGTCGCGCTCTGGCCGATCAGGACTGGGACGGTCTGGTTAACCTCAATGTCCGGGTAAAGCCTTGCACTGAATCTCTGATAGTGGCACTGGAGGCTGGGCAAGTTGAGCCGGAGCCGGTCCGGACCCGGCTTGAAGAATTGCGTCAGTTTTTGGACGCAGCTGGCGAAGGTGCCACTCGAGCCAAGGCACAAGCGGAGCAGGCGCTGAAAGGCGTGAATCGTAATCGCAGCGCTGCCAAGGCGTATCAGAATATTTCAACTCCTTGGCCTAAATAGTGTCATAAAATTGACTATTTCGGCTTTACCGTCTTAAATACCGCACAAATCCCCAAAGAGATTCTGGTGAATGTCGAAAAATAACAAGGTTCTGGTGCTGAGTGAGGACGAATCGAAGCGCCGGGACATGGTGACGATTCTGGAGTTCATTGGCGAGGAGCAGGTTGTTGCAGGTGATGATGCCCTGGCACTCCTCGAATCCGGAGATAAAGAGAGCCTGGCGGATATTTCCGTTGCAGTGGTAAATGGCGGGGATTCGGGTGTCGCAAGGACGATCGAATCGGTGTGCAAGGCGGTTCAGGGTGTTCCTTTGCTGATTGTGGGTAATCCAGAACTCAAAGGCCTTGCAGAGCCGGATGCCGCTCGCATTATTGCGCGCATGGAATGGCCTATGAATTACACCAAATTTGTAGACTCGCTTTATCGCGCCCAGATTTTCGCTGACCAGTTTCGTCGCTCAAAGGAGCGGGGACAGCAACGTGGCCTGCAGCTTTTCCGCAGTCTGGTGGGGACCAGTCGCAAAGTTCAGCAAGTTCGCCAACTGATGGAGCAGGTGGCAGACAAGGATGTGAGTGTTCTGATTACCGGGCCGTCTGGCACTGGCAAAGAAGTTGTAGCCCGCAATCTCCACTACCATTCTTCACGCCGCGACAAGCCCTTTGTGCCCGTTAACTGTGGCGCCATTCCAGCGGAGCTGCTGGAAAGCGAGCTCTTCGGCCATGAAAAAGGTGCGTTTACGGGTGCGATTACCGCTCGGGTGGGGCGGTTCGAG
>TARA_R110002074_G_scaffold1973_3_pt1 | contig 17380 bp, 17 predicted proteins | sample TARA_R110002074 | Tara Oceans TARA_R110002074 (sample SAMEA4397215) | marine metagenome | biome: Polar Biome; feature: [MIX] marine epipelagic wind mixed layer (ENVO:01000061); material: water (ENVO:00002006), including particulate matter (ENVO:01000060) such as... | depth 10-100 m | reverse complement strand
CTGTTATAATATATACAAAAATAAAACAATAGATATGGAAAGAACTTACAAGACAATCAGAAGTATATTGAAACATCACATTAAGAATAATGTCAAGTCTTTGTGGACTTGGAAGGACGACAACTTCACAATGATATACGAGAATTATGATGGAGAGGATCGTATTTATACAAGCAACCAGCTTTTAAAACTTTTAACAAAATGATAATAGAATTAATTGTAATACTAGCAGCTTTAGTCTTATTGGCTGTAATAATACTTTTAGGAGTAGAAAAAGGTGTAGGAAAACAAAACGAAAAACTATTTAAGAATATGCAGGAATGTGATATACTAAAACCAGAGGATTTAGATAAAACAAGAATATGATGAAAAAAGAAGAAGAAATTAAGGGAATAGTAAAAATAATGGATATTAATATAGCGTTAGGTATAACAAAATGCCTAGATGAACATTTACATACTATGCAGTGGCAACATTCAGGAATAATAAAGCAGAAGTTTGGGAGGCTTTTAAGAGCCTCTAAGCAATATGCTAGAGAGATTGATAAATCTATGGAGGTAACAGGAGATGATTCAATAGAAGGTATCTATGAGGTTCTAATGGAACATATAATGGATGCTAGACAGGCTGCAATAGATAAATTAGAGGATTGATAAAATATAAAGGTATCCCTATTGCCAAACCAAGAATGACTAGGGCAGATACTTGGAAAAAGCGACCTATTGTTTTAAGATATTGGGGGTATAAAGATAATCTTAAAGAATGGGCAGAAGATAATAACTTTTCGTTAGAAAATGAAATATATTGCTACTTCTATATCCCTATGCCTAAATCATGGAGTAATAAAAAGAAAGAAATGATGGATATGCAGGTACATATACAAAGACCTGATGTAGATAATCTATTAAAAGGATTAATGGATGCACTATTAGAGGAAGATTCTCATGTCCATACAGTTTACTCTAAGAAGATTTGGGCTTATGAAGGAAGTATATCCTTCTTTGATTTAGAAAATATTAGCCTGCTTTAAAAACTTATATCTCTGCTTGTATATTATATTACGACATTGCTTTTCAGTAAGATCGTGCTTAATAGATAGGTCAATAAAGGTATTCCCAATATGACCTTCATTTGGAACAAGAAATTTATCAAAATCTTTAAACATCATGTAGTTCCTTAATGTCTTGGGGTGTATTATCCCATTTTCTACAAGATGATATACTAAGTCCTTTATAGTTAAATTCTCACCCCATCTTTTTTTAGATTCCTCCCAAACTATATCTAAAAACTCAGAAACAACTTCATTACTATTTGCCATTCTCTTCCAATTTTATTAATTCCTGTTTAAAGAAGTTAAGAACATGAGTAACGCAATGCCCACAAGTAACGCTTGATCTTACTCTAGGGTATTTAAAATGCACCAAATCATTGTATGCTTCAAATATTTTCACTAACAGTTCTTTATCTTTATACCCAGTAAGCCTACCTTCATTAAACTTATGAACCATTAAAAAAACTTCCTTGCGTTCATTTTGCGATATGTAACTCCATTTAGTTTTATAAAACATAATTTACCACCAATTTTTAGGGCATTTAATATACCACTCGTTAATTCTATTTTTAGTTCTAAGGTTGCATCCACAATCACCGCATTTCTCTAAAAAACCAATTCCAAAGGGTTTTTTATATACACCACATATATTACTCCTGCATTTATCTATTCTATATTTGTATGTATCATCATCAACTAAAGAGATCCCCTTTCCTATAATTAATTGCCAAAATAATCTACCTAAATTTTTCATAACACAAAGATATTAATTTTATTGGAATATGGTTGAAAATGTTTCAGATATTTTAATAGATTTTTGAGTAGAACTAATGTCTGATTCTGTAACGAAAACTTCCTGTGAATTAATAGCACCTGAAATCAACCCTGCTATATCGTTTGCAGTCCAATTATTTTTACTTGAATCCATAATAGCTCTAGTTCCTGGAGTTAAACCCCCTTGTTCAAACTTCTTTCCACCTCCAGCTACATTCATTGCAGATAATTGAGGCTTAAACATTGCTGTACTTCTTTTATTAATAACAGCCTCACCACCTTCTAATTCAACTACCCTACCCCCAGCAGCGAACTTAACACCCCCTTGTGCGTGGGAAGCCCCTCTAACCATACCTCCTTGTGCGAACTTATCTAAAGAACCTTCATTGGTGGATGTTGGAGTAATTCCTCCTTTAGCTCCTACAAACTTTCTTGCTATAATCATACCTATTTGAGCAGCAACTAATGCCGCCATAAGTGGTGCAGCTACAACAGCACCAATACCTGTTTGTGCTGAAACCTTTGTAACGGCAACTGCTCCATTAATAGCGGCACTAGTTATATCATTTATCTTTTGAAGTTGAAATTGCCTCTTCTTAATACCCCTTATTTTCTCATTCTTTTGATCTTCAAGAGCAGTCATCTTATCATCATGAGTTCTTTGCATTGCGACTGTATCTCCTCCTGCTGCCTCCGCTATCTCAAGTTTTCTTTCAAACTTATTTTGTTCACCACTTACTATCTTAGTATGCTCTTCTTCTATGTTAGCTATATTAAATGCCGCTACATTAGCACTCCATTCCATTGCTATTGCTGCCGCCCTTTGATAAGTGTCTGATATTTTAGCTAATCTTTTATCTTCCTCTTCATTTAATGTGTCGGATAAATCCCTAGCAATCTCTGCTTTTCTTGCAGCATAAGCAATGTCGCTTAACTCTCCATTTTTATATCTAGCCTCTGCTAAAGTTAATTCTTTTTTAGCCTGTTCTTTAGCGTGTGCAGATTTTTTTCTACTTACACTCATAAAGTTAAAGTATCCTTTATTTTCCAGATCCAATTTTAATAGTATATCATCTGATGCAACAGTAAGTTCATTTTCTCTACGATTATTCTCAATTTCTTGAAGTTCTTTCTTATTTTTAAGAACTAATCCATTTATAATTTTACCATTAATTTCTACTTTATCCTGCTCCTCTTTATTTATTAAATCTAAAAATACTAAATATTCATCATGACCTGTTCTAGTTGTGTCTAATAATTTATCCCACTTATCCTTATCCATCTCCTTTAAAACCTTGTATTTATTTTTATTTACTTTAAGGAATTTAGATATTTGCTTATCTATATTTTCATCAGTTGAATTTGAATAAGATTTAATTGAATCTTGATTTGTTTTCATTAATGCAATCTCATCTGCATATTTTTTTGTTTTAAAGGCATAAGTTTGATTTGCCTTATCTCTTTGTTTATCAAAAGTGTCATTTATTAAACTTATCTCAACATCCATAAGTTGTTTAAGGTTAGCCTTAGTTTTATTTAACCTATGAGCATTTAATGCAGATTCATCATATCCTGTACCACTCTTTTTTAAGGCAGCATCTAAGTCAGACACATACCTCTCCATTTCCTGTATATTGATATTTAGTTTAGCTATATTCCCATCATAAGACTCTATCGTATTTAATTCTTCAGTGGTGAATTGAGATTTAAACTTCTCTAAAGCAGCAGCAGCATCTTCATTTGCTTGAATTGAAACATTATCTTGCTCTATTATTAAATCATTATATTCTGAAATATTCTTTAAATCTTCAAGTCTATCCTCTTGCTCTCCAATTAAAATCTTTTGCTTTGCCTTCCCTTTATCTCTAAATGACTCTAAATCTTCTTTATACCCACCTCTTAATTCTAATCTATATTTATCAGCCTCCCCTTTATCTAATGCTCTGAAATATTGATTTGCATCTAATTTTCCATCAATCATTTCCTCATAGAGTTTAATTTCATCTAAAATTGATATTTGTTTATCTTGTGTTGATTTTTTAGCAGCCTTTAAAACATCTTTTATACCTTGTATTTGATTTGTAAATGACTTTATTTGGGCTGCATTACCATAATCCTCCGCTATATTTAAGTTCTGTTTAGCAGTTACCATAGATTCAACTAAAACAGCCTCTTGCTCCCTATAATCATTTAAAATATCATTAATCTCTTGTTGTTTTTTAGATATATTAACTCTCTCCCCTTTCGTTTCATTTACTAAATTTAATATACCTAATAATTCTCTATTACTAGCAATCTCTATATCTATATTTTTTAGTAAATCAGGATAATCTTGATTCAACTTCCTAAGTAAATCTACTCTTTCTTGTGAGCTTTCATTATGTTTCATCACCTCCTTAATATCTTCACCAAAAGATTCACTAAGTCTATTTACATTCATCTCTAACTGACCTACCTCATCTGAAGTAGACATAAGGTATCCCACTAAAGAACCTAGTCCTATAACTAATAATCCAATCCCTGTACTTGCTATTGCACCTTTTAATAAGTGCATTTTTAATGTAAGCCCTCTAGTTCCAGCTGCTGCCCTAAGAACGCTTATTTTATAAACTCTAAAAGATTTAGATAATGCACCTGTTGATATTGCTAACCCTATATTAGCAACTTTTAAGTAAGCCATTCTTAGGGCGAGTAATTTAACCACAAGAACAACAGCATTGAAAACCCTCTTAAATCTATCAATAGCAACACTACTTTGAGATATACTCTGCATAAATTTAGTGAAAGTATGAATACTTTGCCTTAATCCTAATTGGAATGTTTCACCGATAGCAATTCCCAACCCCTCACCAGCAGACTTTAATAAAGTCATATCTCCTTCAAGATTATCTAATCTTATGGCAGCCATACGAGAAATAGCTCCCTCTGCATTGTTAAGAGTATCTAACCCACCTTCCAACCCATCAATACTATTAATTAAAGCAAGGAAAGCAGGAGCTGAACGCTTATCTAATAGTTCAGTCGCTTCTGTTAAGCCAAAAGACTCATCTTTCATGTTTCTTAACTCAACTATAAGATCTGGCAACCCCTGAACAGTTTTACCTAGTGATTTATTTAACTTAGAGTTAGCATCTCCTAATCTTAAAAAGATATTCTTTAGTGCATTTCCTGCAATAGAACCATGAAGTCCATTATCAGCTAATTTCATTAGCATTGTACTCGTTTCTTCTATTGTAAATCCAGCAGCCCTAGCGACAGGAGCTACAAATTTCATAGACTCTTTAAATCTTTCTAAGTTTAATGCAGAGTTTGTAAAGGAAGCCCCCATAACATCTACAACCCTACCTGTTTGTTCGGCACTTAATCCAAATGCCCTAAGAACAGAACCAGCTGTTTCAGCAGAAGTAGCTAAAGATTCTCCTGTTCCTGCTGCCAAAGAAATAGTACCTTGCTGTGCAGCTAAAATTTCATCTGATGTAAAACCTAATCTAGCATACGCTTCTTGTAGTTCAGCAACCTGACTAGCTGTAAATACTGTCGTTTGCCCTAATTTTAAAGCAGATGCAGCTAATTTCTTAAATTCATTATCGGTAGCCCCTGATATGGCTTTAACAGCAGACATCTTAGATTCAAAGTCAGAGAAAGAGGTGATAATACCCCTAACACCCCCTATAATGGCTCTAAACGCAAATGCTGATACAATAGCGATTGATGCAGAACGAAATATAGAAACCATTTTATTGCCCTGAGAGTTTAAATTCTTAACCCCTGCTGTTGTTTTCTTAATAGCAGAAGTTTGCTGATTCATTGTAGCGGCAGCCCCTTTCATTTTTTTAACTTGTGCTGTGTATTGAGCAGTTCCTAATTTTAAAGCATCAAGATTAACCTTAGCTTCTTTTAGTCCGTTATTAAGTTGGATTAAGCCTCTTAAATCAGCCTTAAATTTATATAGTGTTGTTTTGTCGTTTGCCATTTATTCTTTCTTTAAATATACTTTTTTAATATCTCCATTTTCATCCGTATAGACTAAATCGTGTATTAGCCCATCAGTTTCTTGTATTGCCAACTCACCTCCATGTATCTGAACTTCTCCAGATTTTGTTACAGATAACGCTGTTACCCTTTTATTTTTACTTATACCAGCTCCAATTAATAATACATCATCTTTATTTTCTTTATTATAATTCCCAATAACTGTTTGTTTATCTGCTGCAACCACACCATTACCAAAAGATATTCCAGTTCCTGTGGATATATTTTTTGTATTGTTTTTTAAAACTAAGCCTTCTTTTGTATTTTGGCTTAATGTTACTTCATTATAAACACCCTGAAGTCCTGTTTCCTTGGACTTAGTTGTTCTTCTTTTTTCATTAAACCTCTTTCCTGATCTCCATTCAATTAATTCAACTTTTGTTAATACATTCTGATTAGGCTTGTAATCTATTATTTTATTAACCACCCAATAAGTAGAAACATCATCAATTTTAAGGTGAATTAAATCTCTATAGTCAAAAACAGCTATATCTACTGCTGTTAAATTCATGTAACAGGTTCTTAATATAGAATTTCCATTTAAATTATCATAAGCATTAGCCCAAAACCTAGAGAATAAACCAGGGCTAATAATACCCTCTCCATCATCCTCATCCCCCCAAGATAAACTATAAGGGTCTGCCTTTATACCTTTATCCCACTTATTTATCCACCCTAAATAAGGATATTTATCCTCCACTATCGAATTTGTTGAGCCTAAAAATGTATAAGGAGAACATTCTTTTTCTCCATAATAATTTAATATTCTAAAATCAAATTTTGAACCACCGTTATAAGGAGGTCTATCTGTTCCATTAATACTACCACCAGTTTGATTCCACATAATGGGCATTATAGGGTTATTATCATTAGTGAGTGGGTCAGTGAACGACATATCACCCCATCTGTATTCTCCAGCAGTATTTTGATAGGGATTACTTGCTGTACCATAATTATTAAATTCAACTGTGGATGAAAAAATCTTAGTTCCTAATTCTTTTTCTTTTTCTACATATTTCCTGTCGTGATATTCTATATGACTTTTATATATATCCTTTCCATTTTCTTCCCTCCAATTATAAACAGATTCAATAATTTTATCACCAGTATCTTTATTATATTTAAAGATAGTTTCATTAGCTGTTTCATTTATTATATATTTATCAGACCAACTACTATGATTAAGTTTATCAGTCCAATTTACAGTTTTGCCTGAACCTAAGAAATCATCATAAGGTTCGCAGTAAACAATTTTCTTATCGTTATCTGAGTGCCATTGTAAATTGAATAATTCAGTAATACCCTTTAAATAATCAATTTGTTTAGTACATGGTAGTATTTTACTTAAATTAACATGAGTAGGTATAGTGTATCCTGTTAATTTTGGAAATATATCAAATTTAATCTTTGTGGATGAGTGATGTCCTGAAAAATAGCTATTACCGTTAGATAATTTAATTCTAACAGATATTTTATCTCCTTGATCTAAGTTAAGATTAGCATTAGATACGGTGCAAGTAACACCAGAAGCAGCATTAGTATCACCACCATTCACACTGTCAAACCAGAGAAGTGAATTATTTTTCATTACAGCTATTTCAGTTATTATATCGCTACTCCCATCTGCTACTAATTTAGCAGTAACAAATGACTCATAAGTTGCTGTAAATGGAGCTGTATACCCTCCATTAACCCCATTTGTACTCCAATTATTACCAACATCAGTTCCTGGTACAATATCAGGATAAGTTATCATTGTTTCTCCAGCATTAGTGTTATAATAATCTGTCAAGTTCCTTTCTACATGAACAAATTGAGAGCCACCAGCACCTACAAGATTACCATCAACATACTCCTCTCCAGAGCAGTATGGATGACACTTCATTAAAAACTCAGGGGAGTTTAAGAAATTACTTTCTATTAGATACCCTTTTTTTAAAAATATTTTATCAACAATAGATTTTGAGAAAACAGTTGGGTGGAAATCTTTAACAGTCTTATTGTAATCCCCTGGTACATTAAATGTTGATTGAGAATACCATTCTCCATAATTAACTAACCCATAAAAATAATCATCCCCCATTTGAGGTGTATTAAGCCAACTTGCCACTATATTATCTCTTGATTTTAAGAGAGGAGGATCTTCCCCTAGTGCTAAATCACATAAATTATCATCTCCTATTGCTTGACTCCAATTTAATCCATCTTCAATTATATGGCATTTATAAAAACCACCCTTACCTGTAACCCCTTCCTCAATTCTTAATAAGCCTTTAAATACATATACTCCATCTACTTTTACCCTAGATTTCACCCAGTTTATGTGTTCTTTATTAGACCCAACACCTAACATTGGATGTAAAACTTTATTATTATGTTGATTAGCAGGAATATTAAATGTCTTTGAATATCCAGTAGAACTGCCCCCTAGCTCTCCAAAATCTCCTAATGTAAAATTAAGCGATAATGGTGTTGATTTACTCTCAAGGACATCTAAGAAATCCCACTTGTATTTATCTATAGTATAATCAGCACCTAAACCATAAACAGGCTCTATTGTTGTGGAAAAAGAAGCGTTCATTTTTTTAATTGATAATATTCTTAAATTACAAGAAGCAGTATCAGCATTAGGATCATTAGGTATAGCTGTAAGCAAGTGAACACTACCATTAGCAAAATTATTTACTATATTAGTAGAAAAATTTAATCCATCAACACCTCCATTATTATTATTACCCCATGTACCAGTTCTTTTTAACGAAGGTAAGCAAAATGTATAAACCCCAGTTGTTTTAATTTTTTCTGGATTTAAAGGGTTTACATTAGCTACAGAACAATACCCTTCTTTAATTTGGATTTCACAATCAACTATACTAGTTACATCTACCTCTATTTGATAAAAATCAATATTTTCACCATCCCCAAAAGATGGTAATCTCAACCCTAAAGCACCTTTATCTCTATATGTTTCATGGTTAATATTATCTAATAAAGTTTCTTCATACGACAATATAGTTGATGTTTTTTTAGAAGTATAAACCCATTTCAGAACATTAGTACTAGACCTACTATTCCAACACCCTGAATGTTGAAATGCAGATATATACCAGTTATATTTATTCAAACTATCCATAAAATCTGGGGCTATAGTATTAAGTGTATTAATATGGTCTGTACCATTACCTTTCACAAGAAGGGTATCAACATCCATTTTATCTACAATATCAAATATAAGGGTATCCACTTCCTTTTCTATATCCGTACTTCCTAAATACGAACCCACCTTAGTAAGGTATAGTGTTTTCCCTTGCACATTCTCATAATTAGCGGAGCTATTGTCAGGTACGCCAGGAAGTAAATCCCCATTAATTCCTGTATCTAATGAGCTAGACTCAAATGGTAAGAACGAATTAGAGAAAGAACTTGTGTATACAGATTTATAATCAATATAAGACCCATTTACAGTACAATTATCTAATGCTCCACCAGCCGATATACCTAAAGAATCCCTATCTAGCAGAGTGCAATCCCCTCCATCTATTTTTAACTGAAGCTTTAATTTTGTTCCATCAGCTACTGATAAAGATGTAAATAACGCACCAAGTCCAATAGTACCAACTTCAAAACCTGTAACATTTACACCCTCTTCGTAGAAAGGACTAGAACCAAGGGGGGTTGTAGCCATTACAGTTGTAGTTGGCTCACTACCAGCCCATACAGTAGTCCAACCAGCTCCACCGACATTTCTTTGAAGCCTAACAGTAGCAGTGCTACTACTCCCTGATGTATTGTTAAAGAATAATTTAAGATTTACATCAACCATACCTTGGGAAGGCATATCTAAAACCTCTAATGATTCATCATAATGATTAATCCCAAAAACATCCATGGAAAGACAAGATGATGTGAATTTAATATTTTTATAAGAACTACTGTAAACTTCATTTTCATCAACATAATTCCTATGTACTTGTCCATTACCTATAAAAACTCCAGGAGGGGATAGGTCAATCGCTATACATTTATTTATTCCTGGATCTGCGTGTACTAGTCCAGTAGTAACTATTTCTTGTTCGCATCCTTGTGATAAATAGCCGACACCACTTACACCTGAATACATTTCCCCATTATACAATGAATGTCTAGTGGTACGATATGTTATATTATCCCCTGGAGTATCACAATCTTCAAATGTATAAATTGTATTAGTACCTGTTTGCACTGTACCTTGGATTACCTCTGTGCCAATTACCTCTGCAACCTCTAATACTACATTTTGTGCTAATCCTGAATTATTACTCATATTATCCTTTTTGTGTTGTTATTTCATTTGAAAACCTATACTTAAATTCTATATAATGAACATTATCTTCTGTGTTATGTATTGTATAGCTTTCTGAATTAATAATAATAGGTCTAAGAAATTTTTGATTAAATATATTAAAGTTGTCTTTTGACTGATTCCAATTTATATCATCTTGTATCCAAACTTGAGGGCTAGTAGCTAATTCTTCTAACCAAGTAGCATATTCTGTTGTTAATGGTTGGGTTATTACAGAAAAAATATCCTCCCTGGAAGTCCATAATTTCTTTCTACTATGACTACCCCTATCTGATGTTGTTAATGCTTCAAATTCAGACCCACCAACATTAATTTCTTTTTTATGAGTTCCATAAGCATTAAACCAATCATACCCACCCCTCATATTTTTAAATATAAATTTTGTTCTTTTCTCTTCACATTTACCATTATTTGGTTTATCTGATAATCCGATATATCTCCAATCATAAACTACATTACTATCTTCAATATGCTCCCAAGCAGTAAAAACCCCATTATCAACATACCCTGATATAATAGCAACTTTACTTGCGACTAAATTACCTGAACTATCTATTATCGTATTTAATGCTTGACCTGTATTCATTAAATACAGAAATTCTAATAATACAGGATGAAGTGGTATCCTTATCAGCCCTTCTATAATACTAGGTATTGACATTATATTTATACTAGGAATACCATTAAGATCAAAGGATATAATGGCAATTACAAATACTGCATCTTTTGGTAATGATACAGGTTGATAAAAAGAATCTGATGGATAATCCTGTATATTTATAACATGATGTGGGATGTTTTTTGGAGATATAGGCATATTAGTCAGAGGACTCCTATTTTCTACTAACCCTAAATTATTATTTCCCAATACAAAGGAACATATACTTTCATATCCATTCCAAGAATTTAAATTATCATCTTCTTTTGTTATTGTTGCTACTACTGAAAATGAGCTAGACTCTATACTACCTGAATAATCATCATATATTTGGTTATAGGGAGGCGAACCTGTTCCTGATGAGTATTTCATAGCCCAAACCTTTAATTTAAAGAGAGAAGCCTCATGATTTCCTGCTAATATAGGATTAAGTGGGCAAATCCCTGATGATATAAAAGGTCTACAATAAGACATTAGGTTAAAAGAAAATACATTGTTCGTATAGTTATCTTCATATCCATTAATAAGGATTCCTGTTGATGCCCAAGCACCAGTCAAACCTGTTTTTATGTATAATTCACCCCTTAGATATGCAGTATCAGTATCAGTATCTTTTGCTTTAAAAGTTATAGGGCGATATGCTGTGTAAAAAGATGCACCTGTGTCTTTAGTTATTGAAATCATATTTTTGTTTCTATTGTTCTATTTAATATCTTCATTGTATCTATTTCTATTGCATTGTTAATTTTTTCAGAAAAAGCAGAAGATACATCATTATCAATCATTCCTCTTACATTTTCTATCCAACCTGGATTAGCAGGTGCTGAAGCCTCGTTTTTTTGCTTATTAGCTATTGCAAATGCCATTTGAAGAGCTTTTTTATAATCACCTCCTGTATATTTTTTAGCAGCCCATCTAGCTAACCCTTTTATATAACTACTTCCTGGTTTTTTCCCTTGTTTAGATCCTCTAGTGTATGGAATATTATTAAAACCTTTATCTAATATCCTACCATATTTATTTCCCTCAACTACTAATAATATAGAACTTCCTAATTTAACAATTTTAGACTTTAAACTCTTACTTAAACTCTTAGTTTTAGAGTTCATTCTTTTACCAGAACCACCCCTAACTATGGATAGCTGCTTTCTTAAAACCCTTTCAGCAGCCACCCCTACATTTTTAATTACACTCTCTATATTATCTAATCTAGCCATTACACTGGATTATTTGTTTCTCCATCAGGGAATACAGGTGGGAATACAGGCTCTTCATCAACACAAGGAGATTCTCCAGCTCCATAACAGCAAGTTCCATCATCAACACCTGCGGTTGGATTATAATTTATAGCTAAAGGGTCAGTACATCCACAAGCCCCAAAGAACTCTTGGCAATTATCTTCACATCCTGTTTCTCCTCCAGTACTACCTCCACAAGGGTCTACGCTTACGGCTATATTAGCTATTGCATCAAATTGAACATTAATAGTTACTAAATTATCATTAAAAGTTCCTTTATCTCTAGTTATTTGTATCTTATGTTTTGGTATATGAGCAGCACACCCACCTCCACCACTAATACCAAGTGCAAGGCAAGATAATAGATTCCACATCTTTAGTTCAAGGTCTGAAAAGATTTGAATAACCTCATCATCAAAAACTTGAACCCCTTGTGTTGTCGCTTTTGAAAATGGTCTAGCTATTATTAAATTAAAAGTATAAACTTCTTTAATCCCCTCTTCTATATAAGAGGTTGGATATTCAATATTTAATAAGTCGTAACAAATATTGTGGTCAAAATTAATATGCTCTTGTTTCCCAAATTTAACAGTACAAAACCCAGCAGCAGTAGCACAGGATTTGAAATCAGCCATTAGGCTTGTTAGATTATAGGTTGTTTCGTATGTAGACATTTTTTCTTTTTTTATTTACTGTTTAAATCACTATATCGTTTATCAAATTGTCCACAAGCGTTTTTCCAAGATAAATATGTGAATATTTCATATAATCCACTCTGTAAAACACTTTCAATAGGACTGTACTCTGGCTTAGTAAAGATTCCATCTTTTGCTATATTATAAATGGAATTAAGCCAACCGTAACCATCTATTGTTCCTTTTGCTGCAATTCCTGCTTTGGGATCTCCTGTACCGCCTGAGAGATTAGGAAATTTAACATCAATTTCTGTTCTAGTTTGCTGAAAAAAAAAGCGACATCCCAAATGGTTGCCATATCTAAATTCTTGAAAGCCTCAGCTCTCTTGTTTATTACTTCATCATCCAACTTCTCTCCTTCCCCTTCTTTTTTACAGAGTATAGCAACCTGCCTTGTTAGTATTTCTATTTTTCCCTCATCAATCAAATTTGATTGTAATTCCAGTTGTTCAGCCTCAACATATCTCCCAAAAGAAGAATCTGCCATTAAATCTTGAGGTAAATTATATTTTTCACCTTCAAAAGTGAAATCCTTTAATGCAATAGGTTCGTATGCTTCATTGATAAAAGATAGTTGATTCATAATCTCTGTTGCCAGATCTAAATCAATCATACTAATTTCATTTTCACTCATACCACACCAAAAAGACAATACCTTAGTACTATCTTGGAGGTCATCAAGTGTTCTTTCCCAGACAGCCACCTCATTAGAGGAATCTAATTCATCTCTTTTGTCAAACGCACCAATCAGTTTAGTGAACTCTAAAAACTTATTGAACTTAATATCAGCCCAATCTTCAGGTAAATTCACTTCTACATCATTTAATATAAAACTCTTCATTAGTTTAAATTTATTTTTTCTTCATATTCATCTCCTTTTTGTATTATTAAAGACATTTCTAGCTTGTCTAAAGTAACATCAACCAAAGATAGTATTTTTCTACAACATTCTACTGTTTTTTCCTCATTTTCTTCATCCAAAGATGATAAATATCCAATAGAAGCCCAATATATATTATTTGGCAGTGATAAATACCATTCCTGCTTAGGAATATTACTTTTCATCACTAAAGCCCCCATTGCGTTATGATACTCAACAATCTTCTCAATAACTATATAAAAAGAGGAATTTTCATAATCCTCTTCCAACTCCTCTATAATATCTTCTATATCGCTAAGAAAGTCTAAAATTATACTAGTATGTCGTTTATTTAAACAGTATATGTCAATAAATTTACCCATACTACAATATAAGGAAAAATCTTTCATTTTCTTTGGTACAAAAATACACTTTTTTAACCCCACGCTAACAATCTTCTGCCACTTTTAAATTTATACCTCATTCTCATCATTAAGGCATCAGCATAATCAGGGGAGTGTCCTAAAGTAACTTTCATCTCTTTCTTAGATAATATTGATAACTTACCATCCATATCCATATTCTTTCTTCTAACCCCCTCTAATTCCTCAATAATCTTATTTCTAAGCTCAATATCATTAACTTGAATGAAAATATTACCAGCATTTACTTGTTCTGCTAATTTATAAAAGCATTGTGTCTTTAAATTTTGGTAATTTTCCTTATTTAATGCTCTAGCATTATTAACAAAAGGTTGAACCCCTTTCATATAATGAGATAGATACTGCCCTACACCATCAGAATCAATAATTATATTCTTTTTCTGTATATTATATTGGTCGGCAAGACTTCTTATTAGTTTTTCAACATTATCAGCACTTGTTTTTGCTTTAGTTACGATACTTTGAACCACCATTCCTTTCCAAATGCAAATTACTAACTTATCAGAACCTAATAAAGCAACATCACAGGATAAATAATATTCTTCATCCTTATTTCCCTCAAGAACATTAGTATTTGTAAAAAGATTTAATAGTGCCTCATAATCAAATAACCTATCCTTCCCCTCATCATACTCCCAATTACCATGAAGTAGTCTTTCTCTTGATACAGGGTCTAGTTTCTTTAACTGCTCTTCATAGAACTCTGAGATATGTGGATTGTCTTTTAGTTTTGCCTGAACAAACTTCTTGTGATCTGGTAGCGTACCATCTCTATCTTGCTTATAGAAGTCATACACCCAATTTTTAGCAGGATTGCACGACATCAATACCTTTGGGCGAAGCCCAAATTCCTGTAGTTTAAAACGAATCCTTGATGCTACAACATTCTTTGCTTTCTCGGTACACTGGTTAGCCTCATCTATAAAAGCACCAGATATTTCCAGCGAACCAAGAGAATCAAAATTAGGGTCGGCAGGATATTGATAAAGGTCTTTTAATATAATAGTACTACCATTTAAAAACTCTATAACATTACTTTGAGCATTAAACTTATAAGACTCTCCTTTTTTAATGCCCCAATCAGAACAAACCATGAAAAACGAATTAAGCGTAGTTTCTTTAAGCGTTTTTAAAGTACTCCTTCCCATTAACCACCTTGTTCCTGGATACCTTAAACAAGAATATAATAACCAAGCAGCTCCAAAGTATGATTTTCCACCCCCTGCACTTCCTCCAAAAAGAACTTCAGAGGTTGTTTTGTCATGAAGATAATCCCAAGCTATATGTTGTTTTGCAGTAGGCTCAAAGTTTATTTCCAAAATTTCAATTTACCAAGTTTAATTTTTGATATTGGCAATACAATTAATTTTGCAATCAATAAGTACACTGTTAAAACAGGTAATAGAAAGACAACACAAATTATGCCAAACACATATTCTAATATTCCTACATTTTCTCCAAGTCCTTCTGCAAGTCCTTTTTTTAAATCATTTATCATCTTTTCTTTTTTTTATGGTTTATTTTCCTGACTCAATCCATTATACCACGATATGACTGCCGTTGCTGTGGTTAAATCTCCACCTCCTACAACCCAATTTAAATCAACTAATAAGTTGGTTTTTCTAACTAAACTTATTAAATCCGCAATAGACATATACACTTCAAGGCTGGTTCTAGTATTATCCCACTTAGACATTTTCTTAATTTCTGTATTTAAAGTAGGAATTATACTATCTGGTATTACTGATAATTCTTTAGCTGTTGCAATCTCAATTAAATTATACCACTTATTGTTGTATTTTAAATCCCAACGGAAAGTGGCTACATTTAATTCATCAAGAACAACCTCGCCAGGTATTTCCTTTAATACATCTAAAGAAACCCTCTCTTCTTTTATTACTTTACTAATTTCATCAAAACTCTTTACAGTACCATAACCCTCAACTATAGTACCTTTTGATATTCTTTTTCTTAATGTAGAGTTATTTCCTTTAGGAGAGTTGTTCCTAGTAAGGACAGTGAACCTCATATTATCTGCTGGCATTTTTTTTCTTTTTTTAAATTATACAAATATACTTCTTTTATTCTTTTTCTTTCCAAACTATCTCAGTTATTTTTATTACTTTAGCAAAGTTATTTAGTAACTACTTATACTTTTAATAATAACACTCTCTTTAAGTGGTGTTGCTGATGCGAAGCGTTAGCATAACAACACTAAAGCTAAACGATTAATCAAGCCCTAACTATCTTCTGATTCAACCTCCTTCTTATCTGGAGTCTTATAGTTGAATACAAAACTATCTCCACCACTAGTTACATCTACCCTATCAATACTAATACCCTTCATCTTAGCTAGATCTTGCAATAACAATCTGCAAATATTTAAATCACCTGACTTATAACCCTTATTGTATAAATCCTGAATCATCATCTGATGCTTATCAATCTCAAACTCCCTATCAACAGAACTCTGCTCAACAAAACTCTCTAATGCCTTCTTGTAATAAATACTAGCCATCCTCTTCTGAATACCCCAATTCTTAACACAATACTCCATTATATCAGTATATCTAATACCTGATAAAATTAACTTCACAATCTCAGTGGTTCTCTTATAACTTACTAAGCTCGTAGCCTTATTCCCAGACACAGCCTTTATATTCAAATCATCCAAATTGTAGCCAACAACAACATCCCTAATCTTGGCAACATCTACCACCTCTCTCAGTGCCTTTTCCTCTCGCTTTAAAGCCCTCCCTTTATCCCTTTCATTCATAATATCCAATTTACATTTATAATGCAATATAACTCAAATTCTCTAAAACTTCTTGGAACAAAAAAGAAACATATTGCAGTTAGTGTAATAAAAGTTTAAAATTGGAAAATCTAGTGTGAATATCGGACTACCCTAAAACCCCCCTCCGATTACGTAAAACAATAATTTTCAGGATCAAACCTACCGCCCCCCCTTCACCATTTGCCCCCTTTTATTTTTTCATTTGGCTTATTGTTTGTTCAATTAGTTAGCATGGATACATCCTACCACCCCACCAATAACAGAACCTTGCACCCTAACCCATTGTTATTTGGTTAAGGGGGTTATGTAAAAGAAAACCTTTGTAAGTAAGATTATACACCACATTAAACACCACCACCCCACACCATCCAACACCACCCCACACACCACACACCACACACCACGCCCAACAATATAAACCCCTATACTATAAGACTACAATAAGCCCCTTATAAGATCACAATAAGCCCCTTATAAGTACAATATAAGCC
>TARA_R110002074_G_scaffold120687_6_pt1 | contig 17428 bp, 19 predicted proteins | sample TARA_R110002074 | Tara Oceans TARA_R110002074 (sample SAMEA4397215) | marine metagenome | biome: Polar Biome; feature: [MIX] marine epipelagic wind mixed layer (ENVO:01000061); material: water (ENVO:00002006), including particulate matter (ENVO:01000060) such as... | depth 10-100 m | reverse complement strand
TTCATCGAATTGGCGGTGAACATACCGGAGCACGAGCCGCAGGTCGGGCAGGCCGAGCGTTCGACGACGGCGACTTCTTCATCTGAAATTTTGTCATCGGCAGCCGCCACCATCGCGTCGATCAGGTCGACGGCGCGGGTTTCGTCTTCCCATACCACTTTGCCTGCTTCCATCGGACCGCCGGACACGAAGACCACGGGAATATTGAGGCGCATGGCGGCCATCAGCATGCCGGGTGTGATCTTGTCGCAATTGGAAATACAGACGAGCGCGTCGGCGCAATGCGCGTTGACCATATACTCGACGCTATCGGCAATGAGATCGCGTGAGGGCAGGCTGTAAAGCATGCCGTCATGGCCCATGGCGATGCCGTCATCGACCGCGATCGTGTTGAATTCCTTGGCGACGCCGCCCGCTTTCTCAATCTCACGCGCGACGAGCTGGCCCATGTCTTTCAGATGTACGTGACCGGGCACAAACTGCGTGAAGGAATTGGACACGGCAATGATCGGTTTGCCGAAGTCGCTGTCTTTCATCCCGGTGGCGCGCCAGAGGCCGCGGGCACCGGCCATATTGCGGCCATGAGTGGTCGTGCGTGAACGATAGGGAGGCACTTTGAGTATCCTTTCGGAAGGCGAATTTTGCACCGCTTATACAGGGAGTGATGCGGGTATTTCTATCTGTGCGGAAGCCAACAGACAAATACCACAAAAACACGCGCGCGGGGAGGTCTTAGTCCCCTGTTCCCAAAGGGTTATTCCGCCAAAATTCCGCCGTCTGCCGGTAATCAGTAAAGATTGTCCTTGGCGTCCTTGTCGAGGGCCGTATCGATGACTTCCGCGGGCACAGGAAGCTTCATCTGATCGCGCATGATCTGGCCGAAACTCGGCATCGTCTCGCGCGGAACCTGTTTCTGAGAATTCCAGAGTTCTGAGCGGCGGAGGGCCTTGGTGCAGTGGAAATAGACCTCTTTGGTTTCGATGATCATGACGCTGCGGGGCGGTTTGCCATCCACCGTAAAGCGGTTCATCAGGTCCGGGGCCGTGCTGAGGGTCGCAACGCCGTTGACGCGCACCATTTCCTCAAAGCCGGGCAGGAAGAAAAGAAGGCCGACAGCGGCTGCATGCGTGACGTTGGTCAGTGTATCGAGACGGTTATTGCCGGGGCGGTCGGGCATCGCTAAATGCGTATCGTCGAGAACATGGACAAAGCCTGCCTCACCGCCGCGCGGGGACACGTCAGCCAGCCCGTCGGGACGGCTGGTGCCAATGCAAAGAAATGGCGAAAGGCTGATGAAGGTCTTGCTGTGCGGGTCGAGATAGGGGAGCTGCTTGTTGACCGCGCCGTCGGACGGCTTGCGGTATACGGTCCGTAGCGCCGCTTCATCCTGCATTGTCTCGCTCATAGCCAAACTCCCCATATGATTTCACGGGAGATTATTGAGAATTGTTCTCAACTTCAAGCTTGCAGGTTCATTTTAACTGCCAGCGTCATGTCAGGATGTAACATTCAATTGGACGCATAAGATCTATGGGTATGTCTCCCGTTCTAAAGGTAGCTCGCGATGGAAAAACTTCCCGTCATCGACATGAAACCGCTGTTTAACGGCACGCAGGATGAACGCTTGTCTGTCGCCCGCGAAATCGATGCGGCTTGTCGCGACAACGGATTTTTCTATGTCTCCGGCCATGGTGTCGATCCGCAAGTTCTTGCGCGCCTTGAGGACGCAAGCTGGCGCTTCTTTTTATTGCCTGACGCCGTCAAGCTTGGCATTGCAATGGAAAAGGGTGGCCGCGCCTGGCGTGGCTTTTTTCCGGTCGGCGGCGAACTCACTTCCGGCAAACCTGATTTGAAAGAAGGCATCTATTTCGGCACCGAACTGCCCGCCGATCATCCCCGGGTTCGCGCAGGTGTGCCGCTTCACGGTCAGAATTTGTTTCCGGCCGAAGTGCCTGAACTACGCGACGCTGTGCTCGACTATCTTGCCGCGTTGACCCGCACAGCTCACGCGCTGATGGAAGGTGTCGCGCTGGCTCTTGGTCTTGAGCAGCGCTATTTCGCCGATCACTACACAGCTGACCCCACCATCTTATTTCGCATTTTCCATTATCCGCCATCGGCAGGCGGTGATGAGGAGTGGGGTGTTGGCGAGCACACGGACTATGGCCTGCTCACCCTGTTGGCGCAGGACCGTATCGGCGGGCTGCAAGTCAAAACTCAATGCGGCTGGATTGATGCACCGCCTATCGACAATACATTCGTCTGCAATATCGGCGATATGCTCGATCATCTGACCGGCGGCATCTATCGTTCGACACCTCATCGCGTGCGCAACGCTAGCGGCAAAGGACGACTTTCATTTCCGTTTTTCTTCGATCCCGATTTTGACGCCGATATTGTGTCCCTTCCGCTTTCTGAAACGAGGTCACGGGACACTGGCGTTCAAATCTCGGGAGCTGATCGTTGGGATAAGGCAGATATCCATGCCATCAGCGGGACATATGGCGACTATCTGATGAGCAAAGTCGGAAAGGTCTTTCCGGATCTCCGCCGCAATGTCCTGTAAAATGGTCTGAGCTGTAAATTTAGATTGAATTTTGTATTCATTTTGGAATTGGATCAATCCCCGCTTGCCGCGGGGCACCGCTTGGATTTCAGTTATCTCAGGGCAGTTAAAGCCACGCAATCGGGCGGCGTGCGTAGCTGGTGACCGATCATGTTCAAGCGGGTAAATGAATTTTTCAAATTTTTGGAGCGCCAAATTCCCCAGGTGGCAGGCGAGCACGCAGAAACGGAAGTGGGGCCTGCTGTCACGGACGCCATGCATCTGATGATGCCGCTTGCAGCGCGTAAGGACGTTAGTCTCGGGATCACCGGCCCCGAGGTCGACTGCAAGCTGATGATCAGCGAACAGATACTGCGCCAGATTTTGCTCAACATTTTATCCAACGCCATCAAATTTACAAAGGCGGGTGGCATCGTCCGCCTCTCCGTTGAGAGTCAGGCAAACGGGGATTTGGCTATCCGCATCCACGATACGGGAGTCGGGATGTCGAAAGGCGACATTATGGTGGCTCTCGCGCCCTTTGGGCAGGTGACAAATCAATTTCCAGACCACTGTCAGGAGCAGGGGGCGGGCCTCGGTCTTCCACTCGTCAAAGCTATGATGGACTCGCAACATGGCGCGTTGCACATCGACAGCCTGCCGGGTGATGGTACGATTGTTAATCTTATGTTTCCCGCCAGTCGCGTTGTGCGTGCGCAGCCATTGCGCTGCGCAAATACGCATTAGTGGCGTGGTCGGGATGCAGTTCGCCCGTATTTTGTGCAACGCAAGGCTGCGCAGGTTTTGGTACGACAAGGGCGTTTACTGAACATCGTGAAATGAACGATTTTTTGAAGAGGTGCGAAAGGCCTCCGCATTGTCGATTCTGGTGATTGAATTTGATCATATGGCAATTTGAGGTGTTATGGGTCGCAGATATAGGGTTAACTTGGTGACGGAAATTGGAGCCGGTGGGGGCTGTGGCCTTCGGGTGCGACCTTCCACGAGGGTCCAGTTATTTTGCACTACCAAACCGCTTGAGGCATTCATCTGCCTTTACGAAGCAAACGAAATCAGAACGGAGCTTCTTTATGAACTGGAAAATCGGGACTGGATTTGCCGCATTGGCGATGGTCGGAATGTTCGCCGCCACCGCTCAGGCAGAAGACAAAGTCCTCAACATCTACAATTGGTCGGACTATATCGCCGAAGACACGGTGGCGAAGTTCGAAGCTGAAACGGGCATCAAAGTTCGTTACGACGTCTATGACGGCAACGAAACAATGGAAGCCAAATTGATGGCCGGCAATTCGGGTTACGACATTGTCGTACCGACAGCCTTTCCGTTTCTTGATCGTGAGATCAAAGCCGGTGTGTTTCAGAAACTCGACAAGAGCAAAATTCCGAATCTGAAAAATCTTGATCCGGAACTGATGAAACGTGTGTCTGCGGCCGATCCGGGCAATGAGCATGCGGTCATCTGGATGTGGGGCACCACGGGCATCGGTTACAACGCCGATGCGGTGGCAAAGCGCATTCCTGATGCACCCACCAATTCGTATGATTTGGTGTTCAAGCCTGAAAATGCAGCCAAGCTCAAGGATTGCGGCATCACCTTCCTTGATAGCCCGACAGACATCATGCCGATTGTCCTGAACTATCTCGGTCTTGATCCGCTGTCGTCAGACCCGGCCGATCTGAAAAAGGCCGAAGTGCTGATGATGTCCATCCGTCCTTACGTCAAATACTTCAACTCATCGCAGTACATCAACGACCTCGCCAATGGCGATGTCTGCGTGTCGGTGGGTTGGTCGGGTGACGTGTTTCAGGCTCAGGCGCGTGCCTCTGAAGCCGCGAACGGTGTGAACATCCAGTATTCGATCCCGAAAGAAGGAACGATGATCTGGTTCGACAACGTGGCCATTCCGAAAGATGCACCGCATCCCGAAAATGCCACGAAATGGATCAACTTCATCCTGAAGCCGGAAATTGCAGGCGCAAACTCCGATTATGTCGCCTATGCCAATCCGGTGCCGGCCTCGAAGGAGTTCATGTCCGAAGAAGTGAAGGACAATCCGGAGATCTATCCGTCTGAAGAAGTGATGGCGAAGCTCTTCGCTGTCCCGACGAAAGAAGCGTCCTATACGCGACTTGAAACAAGAGCCTGGACAACAATTCGTACGGGCCAGTAAAAACAACGCGGCCCCGGAGATTGTTTCTCCGGGGCCGTTTCTCTTTGATCTATGATTTGGTTTTCGCTGGGGTGATCTGATTGGCTGACGTTCAGGGGCGAGATGTGACCGTGATTGAGCGGGTCATGGCGGGGTTAGCGCGAGTTGGCCTGACAGGCAGGCGCCTGGTTATCGGCGTGCCGCTCATCTGGCTCTGCGTCTTTTTTATTCTTCCCTTCCTGATCGTCCTCAAAATCAGCTTTGCGACACAGATGATCGCCATTCCGCCCTTCTCTCCATTGTTGGATTGGAGTGCCGGTGGCTGGCTTCCCGGCGTGCATATCGACTGGACCAACTACCAGTATATGTTTTCCGACAGCCTCTACATTGTCGCTTATTTCAATTCAGTGCGGATCGCGTTTTTCGCCACTTGTATCTGCATCTTACTTGCCTATCCGATGGCCTATGGCGTCGCGCGCTCGCCGGAGCGGTGGCGCAACATTCTGCTGCTGTTGATCGTGCTGCCGTTCTGGACCTCGCTGCTGTTGCGCGTCTATGCCTGGATCGGACTGCTCAAGACCAATGGTGTCATCAATAATTTCCTCCTCTCGATCGGCATCATCAGTGAGCCCTTCCAGATGATGAATAATTCTTTCTCGGTCTATGTCGGTATCGTTTATTCCTATTTGCCCTTCATGCTTCTGCCGCTCTACGCTGCCTTGTCACGCCTCGATTTTACGCTTCTCGAAGCTGCAAGCGATCTCGGCGCGTCGCGCACACGGGCGTTCCTGACAATCACGCTTCCCTTGTCGCTGCCCGGCGTTGTCGCGGGTGCGATGCTGGTCTTCATTCCGGCGGTGGGCGAATTCGTGATCCCGTCGCTTCTCGGTGGCACCGGCGTCACGATGATCGGACGCGTGATCTGGGATGAATTCTTCAGCAATCAGGCATGGCCGGTCGCGTCCGCGGTCGCGGTCACGCTCATGATGTTCCTTGTGGTGCCCATTATGCTCTACCAGCACTTCCAGACACGTGCGGAGGGCCGGGCATGAGAAAGACCGGACTATCCCCCTTCATTCTCGCCTGCATGGTGTTTGGCTTCACGTTTCTTTACGCGCCCATCATCATGCTGATTATTTTTTCGTTCAATGCGTCGCGTCTCGTGACTGTTTGGGCCGGATTCTCGACCAAATGGTACGGCGAGTTAATGCACGATGAGCAGATTCTGGGTGCGGCTTATCTCAGCTTCCAGATCGCAACCATCAACGCATTTCTATCGGTAATTATTGGCACCATGGCGGCTTTTGCGCTGGTGCGCTTTGGACGTTTCTATGGCCGGTCGCTGATGATCCAGTCGATCTCGTCGCGGCTTGTATTGCCGGACGTTATTTTGGGACTTTCAATCCTGTTGCTGTTCGTTTCGTTGCAGGGATTGATCGGCTGGCCAGAGCGTCGCGGCATGATGACGATCATCATCGCGCATGTGACCTTTTCGTCGGCCTATGTGGCCATCGTTGTGCAGTCGCGACTTGCAGGCCTTGACCGCTCCTTCGAAGAGGCCGCCTTTGATCTTGGGGCAGGTCCCTTCACGGTTTTCCGGACGGTCACACTGCCGATGATTGCACCGTCGCTCATCGCCGGCTGGTTGCTCGCGTTCATTCTCTCATTCGACGATCTGGTCATTGCGAGCTTTGCCTCCGGCCCGAGCGCTACGACGCTGCCGATGGTGATTTTCTCGAAAGTGCGTCTCGGCATTAATCCGGAGGTGAATGCGCTCGCTACCATCATTGTCGTCGCAGTCGCGATCGGCGTCGTGCTGGCCGGTAGTTTGTTGCAGCGGCAGGCGGCGACACGCGGAGACGGCAAACCCTGAACCGTCGGCTATTGACCATCCGGCTTGCGGGGCGGCCAGGGCAGGAAGCTGCTGGTGCGTTCCACATATTCGCTATAAGCCGGACGTGATTTCAGCAGGCGCCTTTCAAGCAAGGCAGCGCCGCTCCATTTGATGAGCAGAAAACTCATCAGCAACGGCGCCGGAAAACTCATCCAGCCATAGGGCGCTTCGCATGCCAGCAGGAAGCAGCCCCACCAAAAGCAAAAATCGCCGAAATAATTCGGGTGCCGTGTGTAGCGCCATAAGCCGGTGTCGAGCACGCGCCCGCGATTATCCGCGTTCCGTTTGAACCGCGACAACTGCCAGTCGCCGATGCTTTCAAATACAATGCCCGCGACCGAAAGAACCACACCCGCGAGAGCAAGCGTGCCCAACGGGCCGGTCGCGCCATAGGCACCGAGCTGGATCGGCAAGGAGACGACCCACATCAGCGCACCCTGAAGCGCAAAAACCTTGGTCAATGTGAAAACGTGTTTGTTGCCTTTGGCGCGGCCAATCATGGCGAGGTAACGCCCGTCGGCACCTTCGCGCTGCCATCGCGCCAGCAGGTAGAGCCCGAGGCGTAGGCCCCAAACGACGACGAGGACGGTCAATGCCTGCTGGTGACTACCACCGAACGGAAAGAGTCGCACGGTTACGCAGGCAACCAATACAAACCCGAAGGCCCAGAACCCGTCGATGAAGCTCACATCGTCGAGCAGAATGCTGAGCACCCAAAGGCCCATCATCATCAGAGCGATAGCCCCGAGATTGTAGAGCAAGAGCATTTCGACGCTGATTGTTTCGAAGACCATGTTCCCTCCCGAGGATTCGCACGAAGTTTAAGACGCATTGTACCTGTTGTCACAATGAGCTTTACGCAAACCGCAAACTATCGGATCAAGAGATGTGCCGGAGGTCGGCACACCTTGCAGGAGAACAAGAGATGGAAATTTATGTCGATGCCGACGCCTGCCCGGTCAAAGACGAGGTGCTCCGCGTCGCCGAGCGCCATAATTTGCTTGTCCATATCGTGAGCAACAGCGGCATGAGGCCGAGCCGAAATCCGATGGTCCGGCAGGTGATCGTGCCACAAACGCCGGACGCGGCCGACGATTGGATTGCAGATCACATCCAGGCTGACGACATTTGCATCACCGCCGACATTCCGCTGGCCGCGCGCTGTATTGAACAGGGGGCGGCTTCGCTGCATTCCAACGGCAAGCCGTTCACAACCGAAAGCATCGGCATGGCGCTTGCCATGCGTAACTTGATGCAGCAATTGCGCGAGGCGGGCGACGTGAAAGGCACAAACCCGGCCTTCACCAAAGAAGACCGGTCACGGTTTCTCCGTTCGCTGGAAGACACCATTCAATTGCATTTGCGCAATGCAACGCGCTGACAACAGCCGACGGCGGACTTGCCATTCTCACGTGAGAGTGGAGAATTACCGGACAAAAAGAGAGCAGGGATGGGGATGGTCGAAATCACAGAACACGCTTTTCATTTTCGCGGCGCGGACGGGCATAATGTTGCCGCATGGCGCTGGTCGAAACCTGTGCCGCCCCGCGTTGTTCTGCAGGTTGCGCACGGCATGGGCGAACATGCGCTTCGCTATAAGCCGAAACTTGAAACGCTGATGGATGCCGGTGTGGTCGTTTATGCAAATGATCACCGTGGTCACGGCGCGACAGCGCCGACGCCTGCACAATATGGCGATTTCGGCGAGAGTGGATTCCCCGCCCTCGCCAGCGATATGTCATTGCTGACTGTGCAGGCGCGTAAGGAAAATCCGGGTCTGCCGATTGTTTTGCTGGGCCACAGCATGGGCTCCTTTGCCGCGCAGCTATATGCGGTTGAGCACTCCGACCTGATTGACGGTCTCGTCATCTCCGGTTCATCTGCGCTTGATCTGGTCATCACCGTGCTGCCCGCCGATCCGGACGCACCGGCGCTTGATGCTTTCAACGGCGCGTTTCAGCCAGCACGCACACCGTTCGATTGGCTGAGCCGCGACAATGCCGAAGTCGATGCCTATATCGCTGATCCGATGTGCGGCTTCTCAGTGACGCCTGCTTCCATGCAGTCGATGGTTGTTGCCTTGTTGCCGACCGCGACACCGGAGGCCGTTGCGAAAATTCGTAAAGACTTGCCTGTCTACTTCTTCTCCGGCGACAAGGACCCCGTCGGCGGTCCGGCTCTGAGTTTTCTGGCGGTCTTGGTGGAACGCTACAAAGCGCGCGGCCTCAAAGTGTCGTCGGATTTCTACAAGGACGGTCGGCATGAAATGCTGAATGAGACGAACAGAGCAGAAGTCGTGGCCAATCTCGGTCGCTTCATCGAGAGCGTGATCCCGTGACCGTCGCGCCGTCGCTCGCCGGATATAAAGCTGTATCCAAGCTGTATAACGCCTTGATGACGGGGCTGGTGCTGACCCTCGTCACACGCAAGAGTGCTGACGCGGCAGCACAATTTGTTGAGGGACATTTTCGTCGCCAGCATTTAGAGAAGTTTCTGCCCGGGTTGAAAAAACTCGGACTCGACGCACAGCCCGATGCCGTTGCCTGTGCTCAGTATCACTATTTTTCAAATGCGCTCGGCGGCGTCAAAACGGAGTATTACGCCGAAAGCGATCAGAAAGCCTGGGTACGCTATCCGCCACCGCGCTGGATCTGGCAGGGTGCAGCCATCTGCGGCATTCCCTCGCACGTCAACGCGGGCATGCTGCACGGCTGGCATGGCCACAATGGTGTGTCGCTCGGTAACAACAGGCTCGGCTTTGTCTGCACGGGTCAAACGGTTGACGGGTCTTCGGGCCTCGAGGGCTATTACTTCGACTACGGCCGCGAAATTACCGAGAGTGAGCGCGTGCGTTTCGCCTACGACGAGACAACGCCGGACTATGATTCCGCCAATGCCCCCAAGCTCGATCTCGCGGACTGGCCGGAAGAACGCTTGAAAAAAGTCGAGCGTGCTTACGCGATGGAATATGTGCGTTCCCTTGTACCGACCATGCTTGCTCTGTTCGGGCCGGACGACACCCGCAACCACCTTGGTCAGGCCGCGCGGCTCATCGGCATGCAACTCTACGATGAAACCTCGGCGCTCCTCGGTGTAGAACCGGGCAGCCCGCAATCATTCGCCACATATCTCGCTTCACTCGCCGCCGCTCAGGGGGAGACCATCGATATCGCCGAAGGGGGCGGGGCGATCACGCTGCATCAAACAGGCTGGCGGCTGATGGACGGGCTCGATCCGCACCTTGCCGCATTCGAAGCATGGAACCGGTTGTGGGAAGGCGCGCTCGCCGTTCATAATCGTCGCCTGACGCTTACAACCAAGCGCACCACCGACGGCATCGAATGGCGGATCAGCGCTTGAGCGGAACCGGGCGTTTTCCTTTTTCAGCGAATTCCTGAATGAGCGCCGGATAATCATCCATCGTCGGGAACGTATCGAACTGATGGATCGCTGTCGTTTGGGCCCAAGGCAATCGTTCGGGGACACAGGACTCGATAAAGGGTTCAAACCATGTTGCGTCATCGAGCATAGTCGCGCGCAGATTCATGAAAGGCGAGGCCTCGTCAAAACGCGTGAAGACCCAGCTCATGCAATGCGGGCAGAAATAGTGAATCGGCTTTTCGTGCATTCCGCCGATGACCGGTTCGCCCTTGGTGATTTCAAAGCCGTCGATCGCCACCAGTACGCTAAGCGAATAGGCGCTGGCGGTCATGCGCTGACAGCCAACGCAATGACACGCCATAGTGATGAGAGGGGCGGCGCTGACCTTGAAGCGCAACTGACCGCAGCGGCAGCCGCCCTCCCATGGCAGGTTCCATTCATTCATCGGCTCGCTCCCTGACAGATTCGATTTTCGACGGTGCGCAAAATCTAAGCAGAGTCCCGCTTTTTACCCAATGCGTTGACAAAGTTCCTTTTTGGAACTTATATTCAGGCCAACAATAACCGGAGGGTTCACGCATGGCGGCCAAACGAAATGCGACAGTCGCGGTCATCGGCGCGGGCGACTATATCGGCGGCGCCATCGCCAAGCGGTTTGCAGCGGAAGGCTACACGGTCTATGCCGGTCGCCGCACGGCCGGCAAACTCGCTCCCCTCAAATCCGAAATCGAGGCAGCGGGCGGCGCATGCGAGACGCGCGGTCTTGATGCGCGCAAGGAAGACGAAGTAACGGCCTTTCTCGCGGAGGCCAATGCGCTCGCGCCGCTCGAAGTTTGTATTTTCAACGTCGGCGCCAATGTGAATTTCCCCTTGCTCGACACGACCGAACGCGTGTTTCGCAAGGTCTGGGAGATGGCTTGTTATTCGGGCTTTCTTGCCGGTCGTGAGGCCGCACGCCATATGGTGCCACGAGGGCAGGGGTCGATCTTCTTTACGGGCGCGACGGCAAGCCTGCGTGGAGGTGTTGGTTATGCAGCCTTTGCATCGGCCAAGTTCGGCCTGCGGGCTGTTGCCCAAAGCATGTCGCGTGAACTGGGCCCGAAAAACATCCATGTCGCGCACCTCATCATTGACGCCGGTGTTGACACCGCCTTTGTCCGTGACCGCATCAGGGCTGCGCAGGGCGAGGAAGCGGTCGCCAATCTGCCGTCGGATCGCCTGATGAACCCGTCCTCCATCGCCGATACCTATTGGATGCTACACAATCAGCCGCGCGATGCATGGACACATGAACTTGATATTCGTCCTTATGGGGAGCAATGGTAATGACTAACGTCACAGTGGAACATCATTTCGATTTCGGCAGCCCGAATTCCTATCTTGCTTGGAAAGTCATTCCTGAGATCGAAAAGCGGACAGGTGTTGCCTTCACCTATGTCCCTGTGCTGCTCGGCGGTATTTTCAAGCTGACGGGCAATCAACCTCCGATGATCGCATTCGGGAGTATCAAAAATAAGCCGCAATATGACGCGCTTGAAATGAAGCGCTTTATTGCGCGGCACAAGTTCGACAAATTCAAAATGAATGCGCATTTCCCCGTGAACACGGTCCAAATCATGCGCGGTGCTATCGTCGCGCAGATGGGTGGCAATCTTCCGCAATATCTCGACATCGTTTTCAATGCCATGTGGGAACAGTCGTTGAAGATGGATGACGCAGACGTGATCGCCGCCGCGCTTAATGCGGGTGGTCTCGACGGGGCGCATATTCTGGCGCGCATTCAGGATCAGGATGTAAAAGACAAACTTCTGGCCAATACATCGACCTCGGTCGAACGCGGAACATTCGGTGCCCCGACATTTTATGTCGGCAACGAGATATTCTTCGGCAAGGACCGTTTGCGCGATCTGGAAGAAGAGATTGTTCGGGTAAAAACGGCCTGATTGGCATTGCGCGGCACATTTGAAGGTCTATCATTCCGTCCAAATAATTTGGGAGAGAGACATGAGAGATCCGGAAATCGTTGCAGTGCGTGAGTTTCTTGCCAATTCCAATTTCCCTCAGGACACAGCGGAACTGCGCGCGGCCTATGACGCCATGGGCGATATGTTTCCGCCTGCGAGTGATGTGACGCTCGAGAAAGTCAGCGCCAATGGCGTGCCGGCTGAATGGTCATCGACGCCGACAGCCAATCAGGATCGTGTCATCCTTTATGTGCATGGTGGTGGTTATGTTATCGGTTCCGTGGCGAGCCATCGTCACCTGGTGACTGAGCTTGGTCGTGCTTCCGGCACGCGCACATTGGCGCTTGATTACAGGCTAGCACCCGAACATCCATTCCCCGCTGCGGTCGATGACGCAATGGCGGGCTACAAGTTTCTCCTCGCGCAGGGATTTGCGCCCGGCAACATCGCGATTGCCGGTGACAGTGCGGGCGGCGGACTGACGGTCGCCACTCTGTTGGCAATCAAGGATGCTGGTCTGGACCAACCTGCATGTGGCTTTTGCATCTCGCCCTGGATCGACCTCGAGGCATTGGGTAATTCCATGGTGACACAAGCGGCACTTGATCCGATGGTGCAGAAAGACGGTTTGCTCGGTATGGCAGCCGCCTATCTCAACGGCAGCAATCCGCGTGCGCCGCTCGCCGCACCGCTCTACGGCGACTTCCGCGGTATCGCACCTTTGCTCATTCAGGTCGGCGCAGCTGAGACATTGCTCGACGATGCGACGCGTCTTGCGAGCGTTGCAGGAGCCGCTGATGTGGAAGTCAATCTTCAGGTCTGGCCGGAAATGATCCACGTTTGGCATTTCTTCCACCCGATCCTCGGCGCGGCGCGTCACGCGATCAAAGGGGCGGGCGAAATCATTTCTAAAGCGATGGACCGCAGCGTGGGCCTGCAGAAAGTCGCCTGATCAAAATTACGGGTTCCGGCGTAAATTCCGGAACCCGTTTTTACTGCGCTAGAAACTTGGTGAACGTATCGCCGACTTTCCCGCCGCTCATTTGATCCAGCACGGCCGCGGTGTCCAAAGCTTCAAACACTTCCCGAATTCCATCCGCGCCGCATCGCGCAAACAACGTGTATTCATTCACGTATGGGCTGCCGTTCGACCGGTACCGTGCGCTATAGATGAAACGCACCGCGCTCAATTGTTCGTTGCCGATTTCGTCGAGGATATCGACTTTGCAATCGGCGAAGTATGTGTCGTTCCAGACGCTAGTGTTGAACGCGACGACGGCGTCAAAACTCTGCATCGGGCGCGGAAATGGAAGCGATGCTGACAGGCTCCACTGAATGTTGGGTGCGTACATCGCCTTCATTTTGTCGACGTCGCCGAAAGCTGAGACCAGCCGTCCCGCCGGTGTGTTCACCATTTCTGTCTCCCTCATCAATCTAAAATCATGCCGACGGAGCCGATAATCGCGCGGGGTTGCTTCGTCCTGCGCGCTGCCCCTTCAAATGAGCCTTCATCAAGCGACGCTTCAAGCATCACAGTCAGCGTCTGCACCAGATGCGGCAGCGTATCTTCGGAATTCCACATGGAATGTGTGCGCGAGCGATCGGTAAGCGCTGCCTCGCGCATGCTGAGAATGCTGCTGAGATAACCACCCATAAAAACAAAACGTTGATTCTTGGCGGCCGTAGGCATGTTGGGCATGAGGTGTCGCAAATGCTCCAGCGCGCGCAGGTAGCCGGAGTTCCAGCGCTTTTCGAGTGCATCCATGAAAAGTGTGCGGTGGTTGAGCGTCAGCATAGCAATGAAACGAATATAGGTGTCTTCTTCGTCTTCGCTTTTGCCCAAACCGATGGAGGGATAGACGAGCGCTTCCACAACATCATGCACATTGTTTGGTCCGCCCGCCTGTTCCAGCTTGTCAAGAAAGGCGTTACGCCTCATATCGATCAGCTTTGCGCCATCCGCCACAAGTTCGCGCACCAGTGCTTCCTTGGTGCCGAAATAATAGGTGAGCGAACCGTGGTTCTTCTGTTGTGCAGCATCAACGATTTCGCGCACGCTGGCCCCGTCAATACCGGAAATGGCAAAGAGTCGTCGGGCTGCAAGCTTGATCTGCTCGCGCGCCGGAATTTTCTCTGCTGGTTTCCCTTGCGTCTTTGCCATGCGCAAAAGAATGCCTTGCGTCAGAAGCATCGTCAAACTTATTATCCAAATGACCTAAAATTAGAAATCAAAAATGCATGAGGGAGCCATTGATGTCTGAGCTCGATTTTTCAGGAAAAACAGTGCTGGTCGTTGGTGGCTCAAGCGGCATCGGCAACGGCATTGCGCATGCATTCAAAGATAAGGGGGCGGCGGTTCACGTCTGGGGCACGCGCGCGAAAGCGTCAGATTACTCCGTCGCCGAAGGCTCGGACATGACGGGGCTTCACTATGACCGGATGGATGTGTCCGATTTCGAGGCCATTGAAAAATACGATGCTCCGTTCAAATCGCTCGATGTGCTGGTGCTGAGCCAGGGCACGGTTATCTACCAGCGCGGCGAATTCAAGATGGATGGTTTCCAGAAGGTGATGGACGTCAACGTCAACAGTCTGATGGCTTGTGCGATCAAGTTTCATCCCTTGCTTGCTGCGGCCAGGGGTTCGCTCATCACGGTGAGTTCAACCGCCGCCTTTCATTCAACGCGCGGCAACCCCGCCTACAACGCTTCAAAAACCGGTGCGGTCGGCCTCACGCGTACATTGGCTGAGGCTTGGGCCAAAGACGGCATTCGCGTGAACGGTATTGCGCCGGGTCTCGTTGATACGAAACTCACCAAAGTGACAACAGAAAATCCGGAACGCCTTGCAGGGTCCATTCAAGGTATCCCGATGCGTCGCCTCGGCACACCGGCAGATATGGCCGGTGTCGCGTTGTTTCTCGCATCACCACTCGCGTCTTACGTGTTGGGTCAGACGATCCCCGTGGATGGCGGCCTCATTCTTTAAATTTCAAATTCAGAACAAAAACAAATCAAGGAGAGACAAATGGCGTGGGATTTTGAAACCGATCCGGAATTTCAGAAAGACCTCGATTGGATTGCGGAATTTGTCCGCACCGAAGTTGAGCCGCTTGATCACGTACTGGGTAGTCCCTATGACGTGAAGAACCCCAACAACATCAAGCTCGTGCGACCGCTGCAAGCAAAAGTGAAAGCGCGCAAGCTCTGGGCCTGCCATCTCGGACCCGAACTCGGAGGCCAAGGCTATGGTCAGGTGAAGCTAGCGCTGATGAACGAAATTCTGGGTCGTTCGCATTTTGCGCCGACCGTCTTCGGCTGTCAGGCGCCCGACACGGGCAATGCGGAAATTCTTGCTCATTACGGCACGGAGGCTCAAAAGAAAAAATATCTCCAGCCGCTTCTCGACAACGAAATCGTCTCTTGCTTCTCCATGACCGAGCCGCAGGGTGGTGCCGATCCGCTGATCTTCACGACAACAGCGGTGCGCGACGGCAATGAATGGGTCATCAACGGCGAGAAATGGTTCTCGTCCAATGCGAAATATGCCGCCTTCTACATCGTGATGGCGATTACCGAACCCAATGCGCCGCCCTACCAGCGCATGTCCATGCTGATTGTTCCTGCGGAAACACCGGGCGTAGAGATTTTGCGCAATGTTGGTTTCGGCTCGGAAGGCGAAGGCAGCCACGCCTATATCCGCTACACCAATGTGCGCGTGCCGATTGATCACGTGCTGGGCGAACCAGGCGGTGCGTTTGTCGTCGCGCAGGTGCGCCTCGGCGGCGGCCGCATCCACCACGCCATGCGCACCATTGCCGATGCCAAAATGGCATTCGATATGATGTGCGAACGCGTCATTTCACGTGAAACGCAAGGCACCAAGCTTTCTGAAAAACAGATGGTGCAGGAAAAGATTGCCGATTCATGGATCGAGATAGAGCAGTTCCGCCTGCTCGTGTTGCGCACAGCCTGGCTCATTGACAAGCACAAGGACTACCGCGTTGTGCGCAAGGATATTGCAGCAGTGAAAGCGGCTATGCCCAAGGTGCTGCACGATGTGGCGGCCCGCGCGCTTCATCTGCACGGCTCGCTCGGTCTGTCGAATGAAATGCCGTTCACAGGTCAGGTCATTTCGTCCTTCTTCCTTGGTCTTGCCGATGGCCCGACCGAGGTTCACAAGGTGACAGTCGCCAAGCAGGTCTTGCGCGAATACCGCCCTAGCAATGAACTTTTCCCCACCTATCATCTGCCCAATGTGCGCAAGCATGCATTCGAGAAATACGGTGACCAGATCGAAGATCTCGACGAAGCTGTGTGATCAAAAGCAAGAAGGGGGGGGAATGGCCATGATGGAATCGCGTTCGTTAAAGGGCCTGAAGGTGATCGTCACCGGAGCGGCCAGCGGCATGGGTCGCGCCACGGCGGAGATATTCGCCGCCGAGGGCGCACATGTGGCGGTGACCGACTACACGCTTGAGGGTGCGGCAGCAGTTGCGGATGCCATTGTCGCCTCGGGTGGCAGCGCCAAGGCGTGGAAACTTGATGTCGGTGATAAGGCGGAGATCGAGACCGTTGTGGTCTCTATCGCGCAGCATTTCGGCGGGCTTGATGCCGTGGTCAATAACGCAGGCATCTCCGGCTTCACCCAGATCGACAATGAAGGCTATGACGAGCTGTGGGAGCGCATGATCCGCGTTTGCCTGACAGCGCATCAGCGCATCATCCGTGCGGCTCTGCCTTACCTGCGGCAATCAAAAAGCCCGCGTATCGTCAACATTGCCTCGACGGAAGCTCTGGGTGCAACAGCGCTCGACAGTGCATACTCAGCTGCGAAGGCAGGCGTCACGGGTTTAACGCGCGCGCTCGCCGTTGAACTCGGCAAGGAAGGCATCACCGTCAATTGCGTCTGCCCTGGTCCGATCTCAACCGGTATGACGCAAGGCATTCCTGACGATCACAAGGAAATCTACGCCAAACGGCGTACCGCGATGCGTCGCTACGGCCGACCGGAAGAAGTAGCGCATATCACCGTCAGCCTCTGCATGCCTGCCGCTTCCTACATCACCGGCGTCACCATCCCCGTCGATGGTGGGTTGATGGCGCGCAATGCTTGAATTTTTGAGGTCAGATACATGAAGGCGCTTCTCTATCAAGGCCCGCGCGACATTCGCTACGAGAGCTTTGACGATCCGTCGCTTCTCGCTGACACCGACGCCATTATAAAGATGGACAAATGCGGCATTTGTGGCAGCGACCTGCACATCTATCACGGCGAAGGCTTCAGCCCCGACCTGGGCTTCTGTGTGGGTCATGAAGCCGTGGGCGAAGTCGCCGAGGTCGGTCGCGGTGTGCGGCGTCTAAAGGCCGGTGACAAGGTGATGCTGTCGGCGGCGGTTGGCTGCGGCTCATGCGTCAATTGTCTCGCGGGCAATATCAATCATTGTTTGTCGGGTGGAGCAGGGTGCTATGGT
>TARA_R110002074_G_scaffold132147_7_pt1 | contig 17539 bp, 16 predicted proteins | sample TARA_R110002074 | Tara Oceans TARA_R110002074 (sample SAMEA4397215) | marine metagenome | biome: Polar Biome; feature: [MIX] marine epipelagic wind mixed layer (ENVO:01000061); material: water (ENVO:00002006), including particulate matter (ENVO:01000060) such as... | depth 10-100 m | reverse complement strand
TCTTCAATTCCTAATTTATCTCTTATCTTTGAAGTTAAAAATACAGTCTCTATACCCTTCCAATTAATGTAGTCATCAAACTCTTTGTAAGGAGTAACGGTTACTTCAACAGAATTAACCACATCATGTTTCTCTAAATCACTTTTAAACTTATCAATGTTAATTTTATTTTGCTCAATGTCCCAACTATGCACAAACACATTTATATCAAAATTATCAGCACTAGGAAACAACTTAGTAAATCTATAATGGGTATCTAAATATTCCCAAGTATTTACTAATCCGCTGTAACATAATGCTATTTTGACAGTATTCATTCTTCGAAAAAGTCTCCTGTCATTGCTGGGTCCATCATAGTATCTGCATAGTCTCTAACTTCATCTTCGTGTAACTCGCCTGTTTCAACTGGGTTAGTTGTTTGTTCAAAGAAGGCATTAAGAGCATTATCTGGATCTTCATTTTCAACTTTGTATATACCAAAGTTAATTTGCTGTATAAGTTTGTCGTAATCTTTTATCAATTGATATGGATCTGGACATGCTGGATCTAATACTTCTTGCACAAAACTGTCAAATGCAATTACATCTGCAGGCACATAAGGTGATATATCGTTAGTTGGCTTGCTTTTCTTATCATGTATAAAGTCTTTATGCGACCAATTAATTCTATGCTTCTCAATATCAGTTAACCTATTTGCTTCTTGAACAGCACTTATATGATTGTATACACTATGACCCATGTATAAAATATAACTTAATGTATCCCAACTTGTTGAGTCTGCATCTTTGGCTTTGCCATTTCTATTAAGGTCGCCTTCTGCCATACAGCATAAGTCTCCAATAGTAAGTCTACTCATTATAGGTGAATGGCCAAACGGTGCAGGTAGTTTACTACCTTTGAACATTTGATTATCAAATGCTCTATCCATAAAGTAACCAAATCGTTTGCCTTTGTTCTCAAAGATATTGTATGCGTATGTTTGACCGTATGCAGTATTAACAAAAGGAGATGCCGCATCAAACGATAGTGTGATGTTTGGAGAATCATGTTTTCTTAACATTCTTTGTATAGATGTTAAATGACATGCCCATTGTAGTCTGCCTGTTCCTAAGAAGTGTATCCAACCTTTATCTTTCAGTAAGCCATCTTCACGAAGTTTAAGAATTCTGTGAAGTACACATTTCATATTACGCATATTAATACCAGCGAATGCATAACCTTCTAGTGCTTTGTTCTCATCTCCGTATGCTTCTTTAACAAAAGCAGGATCACTAAAGTTCTTAACTGCTTCGTACCATACATCTGAACTATATTCATCTGAACCAGACAGCACATTAAGAAACTTGCACTTCTCTGGATTCCTGTTCTGTAAAAAATAATGTAAGTTAAGTACAGAAATATCAACTGTATCTTGAAACGACTCTAACCCTGTTCTTTCTTTATAAGGTGGTGCCGCCGCAAAGCCTGGAATATCTAGTGTCATTGCCCAATCGGCTGTATGCTCTTCCCATTCAAGTATCTTTTTACACAATGCCAGCCTAGCAGGGTCATTAGGATCTTTAGCATTCGCCCAATCCATTTTAAGTACACCTGTAGCAATTTGGAAACCACCTGAGTCACCAAGTATCATTGTCTTACTTTGATCTCTGTCTTGTATCATCTTTTCATTAGCATTGCTCTTCTCAATATCTAAGTGAGCATGACCTGCCGAATACAAACCATATGGATAATGAAAGTAACTATCATCTTTAAGAAAATCTAAACCAGCAAGACCTTTTTCAAACCCTTCTATAGTTCTCCATTCATCTGGATTGTCTAAGCACTTTTGTAATTGCTTAGTATAAAAACTTGATATAGCAGGTAAGTATACTGCATAATCTGATTGTGTCTTGCCTAAATCGTGCATAGTTTAACTCTTCGCCGGTAGTAAGTAAGTGTAAACTCCTAGTCCACTGTCTACTTTAATTTGTAATAGTCCTTGATCGTTAATGCTTAGAACACAGTTACCACTGTTACCAAGTCTTAAGATTCTAAGTACAACATCTAAAGGCCACTTCCAGTCTTTAGAAATAATACCTTCACAAGCATCTGAAACAAGAACTGATGCTCTATCACTAATGCCATCACCAATGTTAAAAGATAACTTAGTGCCATCAGTTACTGGTGAGAACATTGCCTCATATGAACTTAAGATAGTATTAAAGTAACCTAAGTCCTTTAAATTCTTTGCAGTAGGCACGATGTTAATATCAAACTCAGCACCTTTAAACTTAATACTTTTAAGTTGCTGGTTAATAACATCTGCTAACATAAATCTGTAGTTAGCATCAGTACCTTCTGTACTTTCAAACTCTACTTCAACAGGAACATTCGCTCCGTTTCTTTCTTGAAACTTAACTTTCACAGTTGCCGCATCGTCATCAAAACTAGGATAACTTAAATATCCTTGTAAGACTCCCATTCTGCTCAACCCGATTGTAGAGTCTACAAAGTCAGGAACTGGGTTAATTGTTTCACCTTTAAATATAACAGTCTTATCAGCATCAACAGTTTCTACAACTGTCTTCTCTAAGTCTCCTGTAATCTTTACCATTTCGAAGATACCTAATCCATGTGTATGTTTCAATACATCCTTTAAGATATCTTTAATTGCATTCTCGGCCATATATATTCTCCAATATTAAACTTTAATTATACATTACTATTTAGATTTGTCAAGTCCTTATTTCCATTTTTTTTCGATTAAAATTCAAAAAACTGTTGTAATGTTTCACTATCATGTATTCTTGATAAGTCAAATCCCATTGCTCCAATGACATTGGTCACCTTCTTATCCAATACTGCTTCTTCCATTGCTTCCTCATCAAACGGTAACTCTTTAAACCACTTGGGTAAGTTGAGCTCGTCTGTTGGGTACGCAACACTTGTATAACCCATTGGGTTACTTTTCATTCTGCATACAACTACTTTTGCACCATCTGTTACAGGCATGCTGTAGTTGTCGCTGTTTGCTTGTTTTAAATTATTCCAATTAATACTTGCTCTAACATGCCCAGGTACCATTGTGCTTTGATTCTCTTTCTTTAAAGCATCTAGTTTATGTAGTCGATAGTTATCGGCTACCTTAGATTGCTGTAGCACCCTTGCAGTATACATAGTCATGTTGTTTGCCCTTTTAGGCATACCCTTCTTCCATGGGTCTAACATTCTAAATTCTTTCTTGTATTCTCTAACACGTTCTACAACTGTATCTTCTGGTACACCATTTAAGCAATCGATAAGTATTTCTTCTAGGAAGTCTTGTATGAACTCTGGTGTATCTGATCTCTTAAGATCTAATCCCATGGCTTTCAGTTTACCACCTTCAGGTTGATAACCTTCTATATCTAAACACATAATGGCATAACGTTTCTTAGTAATAAACACACCTGCTCTACCAACTACTTCTCGTCCTGCTTTCATAACCTCACCGGAACTCTTAGGAATGTTAAAGTTATCCTTTAAGAACTGTGGGAATGTATTACTAACTTGCTCAGAGACATGATCATACAATTTAATTGCACTTTGCATATCTAACTCTTGTCCTTCTTCTAAGGCCGAGACTGCTGTAAAGTATACAGAGTCAGTATCACCATATACAATAGTATCACCTGTATGGTCATACTTGCCTGTAAATAGTTTATTTGTTTCAGCACCCATGTGTTTAGTAATTGCTCTACCTGTTAATGTAGTCGACTGTCCTATTCTATGATCAAAGAATCTACAGCCTGGATTAAGTATCGCACCATACAAACTGTTCAAGTTAATCTTTTTAACTAACTGCCTCTTATCCCAATATGATTGTTCTGCATCATCCTTTGCTTTCTTCTTCTTGCCTTGCATTACTTGACGTTCTGAATACCAACGTTCTAATAGTCCGGGCACTATGCCTTGAAAGTCTGTTTTAAATATTGTGCCATTAGCACTTATGTTCCAAGGTTGGCCACTGTTGAATATTAAGTTATAAACATCACCGCCAGTAACATCTACTATAGTGCCATCAGCCATATCAAGTTTCATAACATGATCAACGTCTTTAGCCATTACCATATCATATTCATTGCTACCAAACTTACCTAACCAAGCATCAGCAAATGATTTTTTCTCTAATGACATCTTGTCATGTATTTCTTCATTAGTATAGTCTTGTCTTAGTTGTCCTACTACTGTTTCTGCTCCCATATTCAAAGCACGGAATATACTAGGATATAGACTGTTCAAGTCCATTGAGCCTACCCACTCGTGCATACCTTTCTTAGGAAATGCTACATAGGCACCTGCCGCTGTATGTCCCCATAGCGATTCTGAATCTCTTGTTTTAGTTCTATCAGGCACAACCATGCCACGTCTGTGTGCTTCGTTAATAATCGCTTGTTCAGTTGTTGCCACAGCACCCATTGTTACCGGAAGTAATACTGTATTATCATGTGCAATAGTATTAGCAAGATCGATAAACTGTAACTTAATATCCATCTTCGCCAACAACATAACGTCTTGTATGTTGTACTCACAGAACTTTTCAAAGTCATAATTGTAAAGTCTATCTAAACTTCCTTCATAGGCAACCTTCTTCTCACCTAACTCCATCTCACCAATATAGTCTAATCTATAACTATGACGTTCTTCATAGTTGTATTTTCTGTACAATTCTAAATAGTCTAAGTGAACTCTGCCTATAAGATCATAACTAGTTCTCTCTGATCCCATTCTTTCATACACTCTCTTCTTGGGATACTTGTCCATTAAGCATAGTTTAGCAGTTTCTTTCTTGCCTAATACTCTAGTAATCCTGTTATGTGTGTAAGGAATATCATATCCCTCTGAGTTCCAACCGCTTAGTATGTCAGCATCATCAATTAGTCCTAAGAACAGTTGTAGCATTTCTGCTTCTGTACGACAAAGTTTTACCTCTGGCATATTCTTTGTCATTGCTTCTGCTTGTTCCCAGGTAATACGTTTAGGTGGTACAGCCAAACACACCATTGCATCCATCCAGTCTAAGTAAACACCTATTGCTGTGATTGGTGTGAAAGGATCATCAGGTGAACTGTAACCTCTTTCAGGATCAAAGTCTACCTCAATATCAAAAAAGCATGTATGTAGTTTTGGGGGTTCAGCACCATTGTAGTGCTTTGCTATTGTTTTGTTGATTGGCCTAACATCACTTTCACAAAGACCGGAGCCTTTGTTTATAGCAACATTCTTTCTAAAGTCTTTTAGACTTTTACATCTAATTTCAGATACAGGATCACCGTATATGTTTTTATGCTTGCCTCTGGGATCTGAATAAAAGAAATTGTATTCAGGTTGTAGTTCTTGTATTATTCGCTTACCGTTAACACGTTCTACAACAAAGATTTTATCTTTATTCGTGTCATGAAATGCATCCACGTAACTCATCTATTCTCCAAGCAACACTTTTTGGCTGTCGCAACACCTAAAATTAAATTATAACAAATCTTTTAGGATCTGTCAATCCATATATACATAATCATCATGATCAAATGTATAATTAGTTCCAGGAACAACACCCATAGTAATTAGGTATTTTTCCCTCCTCTTCTCTCTTACTTTTAGTAAAGGAGATATTGTATAGCCTGCATATAATGTAAGCCTTTGAACGTTATCACTAGGAACTACTGGTTCGTGATAACATCTAGCATCCATCAAAATAAGTCTATTAAACTTATTAGACACAACAAAATCATTATCTGTGTCCGGCCCATCTGAAATTATAAAGCCACAATCATCAGGGTCATTAATGTAACTATCTGGTGTTAAATACATTAGTGCTACACAATAACAATGCTCATCTGACCATTCATCTGGGTGTAAATCTACATGTAACCTTATATGGTCATCTTTTTGATAACAATTTATAAACGATCTAGCAAAACGTTCAGATGCACTTGTTAGATCCTCATGCCAGTCCTTTAAATAAGGACCTATCCAATCTTGCAATGCAAGAAAAGAATCTCGTTCATCAGCATCTACGGCATGGACTCTAAATGACATTGGAATCTTATCCTGCACCGTCTTATAAAACTTTACTTGTTTACGTTGCTCTGTCCATAAGTCGATTGCTTCTTGTGGCATAACATTATCGTAAACTGTAGTCTTGTGGCCCCGGCTATCAAAATGAGTAGCAACACGTTCCATACTAGTTTATAGTGTTTTGCCTACTGATTCTAAAATAGTTTCAAGTTCATCAAACTTATCGTACTCTTCTTGGAACTTGGCTTTGTGGGCGACTTTGATTGCTTTATTAAGAATTGAAGGTTTCAATTCCATTTCTTCTGCTATTGCTTTAACTGTTTCACGAAGTCCAACTGTAAGTGCTTCTACTTCATAAAGGACTTGATCGCCTTCTTGAATTAGTTTTTTTAAACGGTTGATTTCTTCTGTGTTAAATGTTCTATTAAATGCCATGTTTATGTCTCTGTGTTAAAGTTAATATTTATCTGTAGTGGGTTAATATTAACATCAATATCGGTTTTGTCAACCTCTACTTGAAATGTTGATTTGAATCCGGGGAATTGCATAAATGAGATTTCATTTAATACGTCTCTGTCTTTTACTTGTTTACCTTGTTCATCGTATGCTACAAACTGATCACCTGTGAAATGAACAGTTACTATCATACTTCGATAGATGCTTCAAATGTGAACTGTGTCTCAGGAAACAAATCTGAAAGTTCTTCTGATATCTCATCACCTTCTGTTGAATCAATATCATCTTCTAGTACAATTTCGTGTATAAACAGTTCTCCCTCATCGTCCATATCGTTGTATATCATTACATCAATACTAACTTTATCACCGTCACTGCTTATGCCTGTTACTAGTTTTGTAGGTATAATACTTTGGACCACATCAAAGTATTCGATTACATCTGAATCCTCTAGTTGTTCTCTAGTATTAAATCTTACAAAGTGTTTAGTAAACATTATAATTACTTACCTTTACTGTATGCTTGTGATCCAAAGAACGCGGCAACTATACCTGCTACTGCTACAAAATATGTAGCGGCCATATCCCCTAGAATCTTACTTGCTGAATCCAATCCAGCCAATGTTGCAATTACTACTGCAAATGGATATAACAATAATCCACCTAATGCAAACCATGTCATGGTTCTTTGTGCATCTCGCATAGCATCTGCATCTTCTAGTTCTTTACGTTTAAACTCAAGATACATTTGTTCTTCTGCTTTACTTACTTTGCCATCACCATTGTTATCTGCTGGGTGAAATGCTTTTTTCTCTTCTTCCATTATATAACTCCTTCTACCTGTTATACATGTATTTATCAGAAAAAACCCCTCGTGATGAGGGGCTCTATCTAGTATCACATAACCGTGTGTTCAGTCACTCATGCTATGCTACTCTACTCTTTAAACGGCATTATCGATCACTTACTGCTTTCAGTGTTGCCGTCAACAGATTCGAATTTAATTCTATTGAGCATTGTTTCGTTAAAGCCAGTCCATTTACTTATTGAATGACCTTTAACAAAACCTACAAGTGTTACGGTCTTACCTGCTTGTACTTTTATTTCTTTAGCATCATTTAAAAAGAACTTAATGATATGCTTACCATCGACACTAGCAGTAACCAAGTTACTCATTGTCTTAGGAATGTATCTAACATATTCTATAGTTGCATTTTCAAATGTACTACGTTTACTTAGGTCGCCAACAAACTGTGATGTCAGCCCTAGTTCTCTTTCCCTATCTTCCCAACCATCTGATTCCATCTTGTTTAAATACACTTTAGGTAAACTAGCGGCAATACCAATTTTATCTTTGCCTGCTGAACCAGTAGTAACAAACTTAAGAACATTAAGTTCAAAGTCTGTAAGACTTCTTTCCATAGCCTTGATGCCTAAGCCTTTTAAATAATCAATAATCTCATCAGCCATGTCATAGTCTTGATCTTCTACTTTAAGATCATGCCCTTGAAAGAAATGCTTGTATAGTAATGCACTATTAGATTCCTTCTTGCTATCATCATACTTCTTAACAAAGCCATCGTTGATTCTGTGTGCGGCATTACTGGCCGCTAAAATTAATCTTACTGGAAACTCCATTATGCACCTACCGTTGTAGCATTCTTATTTTTGTAGTCAGCCATCGCTTCTTTAATCATTGTGCGATACTCACCCATTAACTGCCAAGCATTAAGATCGCCTGTTGCTTGAATGTCAAAACCGTAACCTGATTTAGTTGGCTTACCCATTCTAAATTCTTCAGTTACTGCACCAAATACAATTTTGTAATACTTAGGACCGTTAATGTAGTTACCTCTCTTGTCACCACTAATCCAAAAAGCATCGTTACTATTACGAACTGGAGTAAGTTTAACTCCTGTGCAATGTTTAATAAACTTTTGAAGTTGCTCAGTGCTTTGATAGTCTGAGGCTAATACCGTTGTGTTTCTTTCCTTTATCATAAATTATCTACCTAATTAATTTAACTTACACAGTAAGTATAGCATCAAATATTGTATTGTCAACCACTTTAAAAGCGAAACCCCCTAAGAACTAGGGGGTCTCTAAAGTGTTCAATGTGGGAGGATATTGAACACTAGGGGGGAACCCATACTAATATTTAGTATGAGTTTCGACGAGGCTCAACCATTTGTGATCCTCGTCATACAGGTGCTTTCAGCCAACTCTTTCCAAGTCTTGGGACTCATTTGAGCCAAGTCAGCAATCTTAAGCACCATTCTAAGACTTATTTCTCTAAGCCTTGCACTCTTTAATATCATAAAGTCTATGATATCCTTGTTTAGTTCATCTGAGAACTTGTATGAAGTAAGCATACCATCTCTAACTATTTGATTAATTCTTAAGAACTTATCAGCAGTAGTATCTAAACCTAAGTCAATGTAATGACATCTAGACATAAGTGCCGCTAAGTGATCTTGTATCTTCTTAGAACGAACGTTTTCAAAGTTCACGTTAGTAATAAAGATAACACCACCTGCGAACTCAAACCTATCAGGTATACCTTCTCTACGAAGTGCATGTGACTCTGCTTTCCAAGATATGTATCTCTTCTTGCCTGAGTCTAAAACTGCTTTCAGCATGTTCAAACATACTTCATCAAACAAAATACTATCACAGTCATCAAACACTAGGATGTCACCTTTTGCTGAGTTGTTAAATAGTGTCTGGTAAAGACCAATTGGAGTCATGCTACCTTTAACTACTTCAGTTCTAGGTGGCTTGCCTGATAGTTTTGCCATTGCATCGTATTCATCAAGAATAGTTTCAACACCATATGACTTACCAACTCCTGGAGGGCCACTAACAATAAGTCCTCTAACAACACCGTTTGCTACAGCATCTGTCATTTGATCTAAGATATCAAATCTACCTTTGATCCTATCCATAGCCTCTTTAGTAGTTTCTTTCTTGGCTACTACTTTCTCAACTGGCATTAAAGCCTCATAGTCTTCTTTAGTTGAAGGAACAACATCTAATGGGGACTTAACTAGTACCCTAATCTTACTTGCATCTTCACCCATCAAAGCAGAACCATCAACTGTTACAAATGGTCCTTTCTTACCAAATGTAAGTGGCTTCACTACTGGAAAAATCGCATCTTTAATAGGTGCATTGCGATAGGTACCTTTTTTTATTTTAACAAAGTTTTTCATGTAATTGCCTCCCAGCACTTTATTTTTAAACTATACATATAGTATAACGTCTTTTTCAGTATTGTCAACCGGTTTTAACTACTAAATTGTAAATTTCTTCCCAATTTACCACAACATTTGCTTGGCCTGTGTACTCCATGTTGTGTCCATGCTCCATTAAGATACCATTAAGTCCAAAGTCTATACCTAGATCAACATTCTCTGGTTTGTCTTCAATCCAGTATGCTCCTGGGTACTTTTCGCTATATGGTTTTAGCACATCATCTTTGTCAGCACCTGTGTCTAAACATATTACTTCTAAGAAGCAGTTATCCCCAAACATCTTTTTGAGATTCTTTTCTCTAAGTTTCTGAGAATAAGGATTAAGACTTAGACTTGTGATTGCTATAAACTGATACTGATGTTGCTCATGTAACTTCTTAATAAAGTATTGAGCATCTCTGAGTGGAGGAAGAAATCCTATTGCCGCACTCTCATTAAATGTTTTAATAACAATATCGCCTGATGCGTCTGTTGGTAAGTTATACTTCTGTCTTACTGAGTAATACTTGTTATGTCCTTCAACTGGTTGGTGCCCTTGGAACTCCATATACTCTCCAAATGCATACTCCCAATTAAGAACAACACCGTCTATGTCTGTTAAAATAATCTTTGATTTGTCTGTCATACTTATACCTTTTTATTACTATAAGTAATTATACCTTCTTCTGCGATGTATGTCAACCTAAAAGAATAAATACTTGTATGGCACAATCATATAACTTATTCCCTGATGTTTGCATTGAGGGAGAGATACCAATAGAGCGATCAGTTGGAACTAGTATTAGAAAAGGTATACTAGAAGCAAAGGATTCAGGCAGTTGTTTAGACACTAACTTTGGTTGGATGACTAATAAAGACATGCCACAAGTTGAAGTAGTAAAGAAGTTACAGATGTTAATAGGTAACCTTTTTGTAGATGATATTCGCAGAGCAATACCTAATACAAAGAAGGCACAGATACAATTAACTGAACCTAATTTGTTTGCTATTAATCCAGGTCACATTTACCCTGTACATGTTGATAGAACAAAATGGTATACATGCATCATGTGGTTGCAGACAACCAACAAAGGTTCTATGTGCTATCAAGAGAACTTTGGATTACGACTCCACTCTTCACCTATAAAAATACAAAGTGCAACTAATTACATTAAGCCAAAGGTTTGGAAGTATGCATGTTTTCCTTCTCATATCCCATGGGGCATGACACCGAACAATAGTGCTGTAGAAACAATTTGCCTGCATATGAATTGCATGGCTATACCAAAGGATTAAAATGACCTATGTAGTAATGAGTGCCTGTGTTGGTTGCAAGGATACAAAATGTGTAGCAGTTTGTCCAGTAGACTGTTTTTACGAAGGACCTGAGATGTTAGCAATAAATCCAGATGAATGTATCGATTGCGGCTTATGTGAACCAGAGTGCCCAGTAGAAGCAATACTACATGAGGATGAAGTTCCTAACGAAGAAATGCCATTTATAGAAATCAATGCTAAAGCATGTGAAGTGTGGCCTAACATAGATGAAACCAAAGAACCATTAGCACACGAGTCTCCGTACACTACTCTAGAAGCAATCGCTGTTATTCAAATAGATTAAATTAATCAAAAAAAAGCACTCCGAAGAGTGCTTTTAGTTTTGGTTAGTTCGGTATCTAATTATTAAACATAATTATAGTGAACTGATGCCGTAATTGCTCCTGCTGTTGGAACACTTGCTGTAGAACCATTCGATTGTTTAAACTGAACGGTTACTGCCGCATTTTTAGTTAATGTGTCATCACCATCTAATTCGATAATGTATGAACCGGCTGTTGCCGCATCGGCATCTGCCGCCGCAACTATAACATCACCTGCTCCTGCATTTTCTTTAATTAGAATATGGTTAAATGAACCACCACTAAATGCTGTTCCTACTTTAATTACAATTTTATTTGCATAGTAAGTTCTGCCTGATACATTTGGAACTGTTCCAATAGCAAAGTCGCTATCTGAACTATTAGCAGAGAATGTCGCTCTTAATAAGAGGCCATCACCGCCATTGTTTTCAACATAGTCAATAACTGCCGCTGAAGTTGGAATTGTAGTATCGTTATCGTTACTTGAAATTCCGTCAGTCTCATCAACAAATTTAGTAATAGCAATGCTTTCACCTGAATCTGTTAATGTACCAAAACTTACAACACCACTAATTGTAGCACTTGAGGCAATCAACTGTGCCGCTTCAAAATCAGCCGCTGTTAGAGATAAATCTCCAGCAGTTGAACCATCTGCAGTTGTAGTCGCCGCCACAAACCTATCAACATTTTGATCCCATCCTAAGAAACCGTTGTTACCATCGGATCCTCTTTCGTATATGTGACCTATGTCGTTAGGGTTAGCACCACTTAATCCACTTTGTAGTGTAATTAGTGTGTCAGTTATAGTCGTGTTAGTTGAATTAACACTAGTTTGAGTTCCACTTACTGTTAGGTTACCACCTACAGTGACATCGCCTGATGTATTAATACTTGTTACACCTGTTAATGCACCACTGCTGATACTTGCTGTACCATCAGTAAGAGTTGTTGAAGTAACACTTGTTAGACCAGTTAGTGTTCCATCTAGGTTTACAGTAATTTGGTTACCTGATCCTACAGTAGTAATATTAGTACCACCTGCAATATCAAGAACTTCACTGTCTAGATCGATGCTTAAAGCACCTCCGGAATCACCTTGGAAGTCTAAGTCCGCTCCGCCAACTGAATCGTCAACGTACTTCTTAACAGATTGTTGTGTTGGAATTAAACTTGCACTATCACTAGCCATGTTGTCTTCGTCGACAAAGCCTGTTATAGTAATTGTTCCATCACTTAATGAACCATATTGGATAGTTCCTGAAGCAGTAATATTGTTAGCACCAGTCATAGACCCTGAACTAATTTCCATAGTTCCGTCTTTGAATCTGCCTGCTGTTACGTTACCACTTGCAGTTACAGTAGTTGCTCCACTTAATGCTCCACTACTTAAAGTAGCAGTACCATCAGTTAAACTTCCACCAGTCACTGCACCGGAAGTAGTCAATGCACCAGTTAAACCAGTTAAGGCTCCACCTGTCATTGTTGCTGTTCCGTCAGTTAAACTGCCACCAGTTACGGCTCCACTTGCATTAATAGTTGTTACACCAGTTACGGCTCCACTACTAATACTTGCTGTACCATCTGTTAATGTTGTAGACGTCACACTTGTTAAACCAGTTAGTGTTGAATTCAAATTAAACGTTACGTCATCCGCTGTGTTGGTTGATGTAATGTTTGTTCCACCTAATAGTTTAAGTTTGTCTGTCGCCAATGCAACTGTATTATCAGCGGCGTCATCACTTTGAATAGTAAGACTGGTTGAGATACTTGCAGTATCTACCTGTGTTACTAAACCTTTTGCGTTGACTGTAACAACTGGAATAGTTGTAGTATCGCCAAAACTACCTGGGGTAGTTGATGCGTTACCACTTGCCATTACTGTTGCTAATGTTGTGCTAATTGTTGCTGTATCGCCTGCATCTTGAAAAGTTGCAGAACCTGTTGCGTCGCCACTTATGGCAACTGTCACAGCACTCGAAAGTCCTGCGGCATCTGTTGCAGTATCTGAATTACCAGTAACATTACCAACTACGTTTCCTCTAAAGGAACCTGAAGTTGCAATGTCTTCACTGCCTGTCGTCCACTCTGTTTCTGAAACATCGTAAATGAATTGCTTAATGCTTCCACTTACGTTTGCTTCTAGACCTGCGTCTTGAGCGTCGCCATCACTGTTGACTCTAAAAATATTGTCAACTGTTTGAGTTACGTTTGAATTAACAATCGTTTGTGAACCAGAAATTGTTAAATTTCCTGAAACAACTAAGTCTCCACTGATAGTTGGGCTATCTACTAAACCAATAGTAATTGTATCACCTGATACTGAAGTATTAATTTCGTTACTTGCACCAGCAATAGTCATTGTGTCACCACCATCTATTGATGTTGATCCACTACCACCTGCTAATGTAAATGAAGTTGAAATACTTGCTGTATCTACTTGTGTGATTCTACCATGATTATCAACAGTAACAACTGGAATAGCAGTTGAACTACCGAATGACCCTGGAGTCAATGCGGCGTTACCACTTCCCATTGTTGTTGGTAAAGTTACAGCAATAGTTGCCGTATCACCAGCACCCGTAAAGGTTGCTGAACCTGTTGCATCACCTGATAGTGCTACAGTTACAGCACTTGTAAAGTTTGTTGCCAAACTTGCTGTTCCTGTTAAGTCACCTGTGATTCCACCGTTGGCGTTAAGTGTAGTAAAACTACCTGCGCCTCTTGTGGTTCCCCCTATCGTTGCTCCGTCAATAGTTCCACCATCAATGTTTACATTGTTAGCGGCCTGTGTTGAAATAGTTCCTAGTCCAAGATTAGTTCTTGCACTTGAGGCACTACTTGCACCTGTACCACCATTAGCAACCGGAAGTTCTCCGCTTACTTGTGATCCTAATGCTACTGAGCCTGCAGTAACAGTACCACTGCTAATTGTAAGTATACCAGTTGAACTTGAGAAGTCATTCCCTAATCCACCGTATGTTGTTCCAATTGCTGTGCCCTGCCATGCTCCGCCTTCTACTGTTCCAAAACGAATGTTTTCTAACGTGGAACCATTGGATTGTGTAAGATCAAAACGTGAATTACCGGAGTCATACTTAAGACGACCACCGCTTTTTCCCATTTGTACATCTGACGCAATACCTTTGATACCAAAGTTTTTAATGTCAGCCATTTGTTTCTCCTAATACATGTATATTATACATTATTCTTTTTTGCGTTATCGATAACATCTGGAGATCTTCTCTCCTGACGTTAATAGTATTTATCTAATTTGAAGTTTAGGTAGGTTAATGAATGCTTAAACGTAAGTAACTTTAACAGTTACATTACCTGCTGAAGATGTGTAATGATTACACCTAGCACGGATGATAAGTTCTTGGCCCGCATTGGCTGGATGTATGAATTCTGGGAAGCACATAAAGTCTGATGTTTCTGTTAAATCATTGCTAGGACTATCACAGAATTGATCTGGATCTGCAACTGTTCCTACTTCTATGTTAGGTTCTATAGAACCTGAGTATCCTGTAAATGCAGTATGTACTTCTGCACTAACACTTACTATCTTTCTACCTTGTGATATATTACCTAGGTTATTAGTTGTGCTGTTTCCAAAGCCTCCTGCTGGCATTGTGAATGTAGTTGTTAATGTTTTAGCATCTACTGTAGCACTATCTTGATTACTAATCTCTACCCATTGGCTTCCATCATACAAGTATAATGCCCACTCACCGTCACCTGCATTGGTAACGTATGCTTGGTCACCGGTCATAGCAGTTAATGAATTTCTTGCACTTATATCAGCAACAAGTGTTGTACCACCTGTTCTAATACCTTGTTCAATATTCATTGCTAGTGGGAACATTCCTGTGTGTCCACTTGCTATGCCTACGTTGTTTCTAAAGAATTCTGTTGACTCAAAGATATCAATTGGTCCACCATCACTTCTTGTTAGTTTAACAATTGAAGTTCCTGTTGCACTTGTTGATGCATTTAATCCTGATACATTACTAGCACCTACAAAAGGATTACCGTTGTTATCATTAGTTACACTAACTATTGTAATTGCATTACCGTTTGCTTCTGTTAATGTTAAAACAGTTGGTGAAGCACTTACAGATAAATTAGCAATGCTGGCCGCATCTATATCTGTTTTCATATCCTCAGGAGTTGATACACCTGCATACTGTGAACCAGAAGTAGTAAACGAAACTGTGGTGTTGCCTGAACCTGTATCAAATGCCGCACTAAAGTTTACATACCCACCTACTAGTCCGTATATTGTATTAGGCCCATCGGATACAATTACTGTTGGTGTAGGTGTTGTTGATGCAACTACACTAGTATTTGCAACTGCATTTATTTGTGATACCATATTGGTTGCACTTACATTTCCGCCACCACTAAATGTAATAGTTTGGTCATTCATTTTAATTACATGTCCACTAGGAACAGTTGGCCCATTTATGTTGCCTGTGAGCACAGTTGGTATAGCACCCTGTATTTTTAAGAATGCAATCTTGCCTGTGTCACTGTTTGTGAATGTTCCTGTACTACTAATATAAACGTAATCACCTTGGTTACCTGGTATACTAGGTTCGAAATCTATAATGTCGTTGTTGGGCATAATCATAAACTGATTAGGTCCTGGGCCTGCTTCAGTTACTACACCAATCATCTTGCCCATAGTGGCTGTATTTGCTTTGTGAAACCCTGTGTTTGATACTGAGACAATGTCTCCCTTGCTTAGACCGTGCGACGTTTGTTCTAAGACATAGTTTTGCTGTGGGTTTAAGTATTCAAACCTACTTGCTAGTGTTGGATAAAAAGTAGAACTAACAGTTCCTGGTAAAGGATCAAGCATTGGAATGCCTTTTTCATTTAAGGAAAATATAACTGATGAACCAGTTGACGGAGCACCATTGCCTGTACTTGCTTTGAATGTATTGTAACGTAACCAATCTTCAACTACTGCTGTAACTGAGTTAGTTGTTTTTGCACTAATGGAAACTACTTTCCAACATGCACCACTAGTTGCACTGGCTATCCAATCACCAACTACAATGTCTAATCCATTGTATGTGAAGTCATCTCTTGTTAAGTGCGAACCATGTGACTGAGCAGTAACACTAAATGTAACTGTCCATTGATAATATTTCTTTGTGCCTGAGCCTGAGTACCACGGGTCTGCAGAACCATTAGCATGATCCCAATATGCATGTCCGTTTACTGCTGAAATGCTTACACCTAATACTTTATTAGGAACATTCAATTCAACTTGTGCTGACTTATAGTTGCTTATAGCCATTCAGTGTCCCCTTTAATCGTATATGACAAATTGTATCCATGCATGAGTTACTGTTCCGAAACTTCTACTTGCTCCTGTTTCAGTTTCTCTTAATCTTAGTTTAAGAGCAATAGTTGATGCACCGTCGAACAATGTGGGAGAACCACTTGAACCGCCACCTGCTATTTCTCTTAAAGCCATTGTGGTTTCTGCTGGAACCATTGAATACTTGTTGTTTGTATAATCATAGCCATACATCATAACTGATGCTGGCGGCATAGTAATTGAACTATCAAATGTTACTGTAACATCTCCTCCACTAGCACTATCAATACTAACACTATTAATTAAACTGGTTAAGTTTGATGTTGTATTTAATTGCCCACTGGAGTCATAATTCAATTTGAATCTGTGAATTGTGGCGCCTGCTCCTCCGCCGGAGTTTAAGTCTGCCGCTGGTGCCCACGCACTACCATTGTATTTTAATACTTGGCCACTGCTTGGACTTGATGCTGAAACATCTGTTAATGCATTTAGTGTAGTAGCACCGCCGCCACTACTTGCTAGAGTAATTGTATCACTACCTGCATCAGTAGTAATAGTCATGCCACTACCAGCAACAAACGTTAATGTATCTGTTGTGCTGTCTGCAACTACATCTGATTGTCCTGATACTGTAATTGTGTTAAAGGAGTTACTGTGAGAACCGCCTCCTGATTGTGCCACCCAAGCATAGTCTGAACCATTCCAACTTAATACATATCCTGAAGTTGGGTTACTTTGGTTAAGGTGTGTATCTACTGCGGCATTGTTATAAGATCCGGATACACTTCCTAATAAACTTGTTAAGTCAACATTGCCTGATTGCTTTGTTAAACTAATTATGTTGCCACT
>TARA_R110002074_G_scaffold273131_2_pt1 | contig 17575 bp, 20 predicted proteins | sample TARA_R110002074 | Tara Oceans TARA_R110002074 (sample SAMEA4397215) | marine metagenome | biome: Polar Biome; feature: [MIX] marine epipelagic wind mixed layer (ENVO:01000061); material: water (ENVO:00002006), including particulate matter (ENVO:01000060) such as... | depth 10-100 m | reverse complement strand
CTGTAAGGACACCATCAAGACCCGAATCACCAGTGATGTAGAAAGTAATATGATCGGCTTTGCCGGAGATCGTACCTACCGTATCACTATAGTAACCCGCATGCGTGAGTCGACGGACAACACCAGTCATGGCACCGCCTCCATCCTCAATTGCCGTTCCGTCATCTTGAACAAGCTCACACATTGGCAATGCATCTAGGTTGATTTTTGCCATGTTGGTATCACTAAGGTGTACTACTATGGCAGACACCTTGTTGGTGCTTGTCGAAGCTAGAAGATCCGGGTCAAACCTGAGCTGCTTCTTCTGGGCCTCTGTGAGTGCGCTAATCGCAACCGGTGTGCCGGTGAGAGCACCAGCGTGCGTTGCAGAAGCGTCATAATACTCGTTGTCCACACCTTCGTCACCAACTGTGGACGCGCCAGAATCGGTTAGAGCAACGGAGCCAGTCGGAGATGAGTACGCGTTAGCGAGGTTGTAGAAGCCGCCGCCTTCTTCAGTGATGTCGGTAACACCCGTCTGGATGCCCTTGGCAACAACACCACCACCGTAAACAGACTCGCCAACTGCGAGGTCGTGACGAGCATTAGTGTACGTAAAGTCCAGGAAGAAGATGAGACCCGCTGGGAGACTCATCGGCTGGACGGAAACGAGATCGTTGGCTAGAAGGCCACCGAACACGCGACGAACAATTGGGAAAGCAACGGAAGCGAAGCCTTCAACATCGCCAGCTGCCATGGTGGAAACCTCACGAAGAAGCTCCTTTGCTTGGTTCTCAAGAAGACGTGACATGCTAGCACGATCACGATCATCGGAGATACCCTCTAGAAGGCCTGTGGCCTCCCACTTAGACTGAAGTGCCGCGCCTTCCTTTGCAAGATCGCGGTCAACAATGCCTTCAGTCAACTTCTGTAATATAGACATTCTGAAATCCTCCTAAATTAGATTATTTAATTCCTGCCAATAGCTTCATCCTATCTGAAACCAGATTGGACTCACTCTTGACTTTTCTTCTCGGCATCATAGATGAAGGTCTGGAAACTGCTTCGCTAAGTGATTCTGGTCCTCTCTTGCGAGAAGATCCCACTGCGCCCTGAAGGGTTTCGTAAATAACCTTCGCCTCATTTACCGAATCTGCATTGGAAAGAGCTTCGACAATCGTTTCCTTTTGCCGCTCATTCAGGGAGGACTTCCGCAATACGCGATTCGTATAAAGTAGTTTAGCATTGGAAAGGTTGACTTCTTCGATCTTTTCCTTTAGTACATTGACTGCCTGCCTCATTTTAGAGTTGACTTCTTTGTACTTCTGGTTAGACTCCTGTAGTTCCTTACCAATCTTTAAAAGTTCATTTCTCTCTTCCTTGTACTTGCCGGACTGTGCCATGGCGGCTGCAAGCTCTTCATTGTGCTGCATGACAGATTCTGGTGTTCCTGCCCAACCACTCTTTACTGGCATTATATCAACAACAAGACTTTCTACTATTTCTTCGATCATATCTTCGTCGATCTCAATGCTATCTTCTAAAACCTTTTTCTCGGCGTCTTCGTCTTCGTCTTCGTCTCTTTTGCCGCAGTGCGCCTCATCTAAGTCGTCTAGCATCTCTTCATCGATTTCAATGCTGTCTTCTAGGACCTCTTCATCCTTGGATGTTTCCTCTTCTAGCATTTTAATATCGTTAGAAACATCACTTAGCATTTCTAGTAATTCGCCACGGGTAAGTTCAATCTCTAGGTTGTCATCGAAATCCGGTCTACTGTCGACATGTGTCTCGGCCGCTAAGCCAACAGACGCATCGTCTAGCCCAGGCTCTGCCTCCCCTTTCGTGAAAGTCTCCCCGGTCTCCGGAGTCTCTTCTTTCACCGGGGCTAGCCCAAGACCGCCTCCAGGGGGGCCACCTAAATCACCTAGGCCCAAATCGCCACCTAAGTCGCCACCTAGACCGCCACCTAGATCTTCCTGCTCCAGCAAAGAAGTAACAGCTTCTTTGATCTTTGGAGCATAAGCCTCAAGTAAAGAAGCTTCTGCGTTTTTCAAAACCGCTTCTCTTAGAGCTTTAGCGTCTACAATTGCCTCGTCTAGTAGTGATGACATCTATGAAAATCCCCGTAATTACTCATCAGTAAATAGTATAACAAATTGTTAAAATCCACTTTTCATTGATATACTAGTTTGCTGACTTCTCATTTGCTTTTCTAATTGTTGCCTCTCTACGAAGCTTCCTTCTTCTTTCCTTTGTCGAAGGCTTCTCATAGAATCGCCTTTTCTTATATTCATCAGCTAGGCCACTCTTTTTAACCTTCCTGATAAATCTTCTTATTGTTTTGTCAATATGCTCGTCGCCCTTTGGCACAACGGTAATATGACTCGTCCTCTTTCCTGGGTACTTGACTCTTTTTGTGGGTTCTCTTCTTCTCCCACCGCTGTAATCTCTGTACCGGTCATTTTTCCTATCTCGATATGACATTTAAATTCCTATTTTTTTAAAACGTAGAGCAAGCCATTCTTGCTGTTATCTTTGATATATTACTAGATGCGGCTGTAACAGCGATCCTATCAATACCGGCTATATCTATAGTCACTTGCTTTGGACCACCGCTTGCATCATCAATTGTGGAAAAGAAGGCGAGCTTCCAACTGTTCTGGACACTGCTACCCCTCACGGGGATGTAAAGTGGTGCCCAAGCTCCAAACGCATAATTATATCCGTAAACGGTGACATTGTACGAGTCATCATCATCGCCTGTTAGCTGTAAATGAAGGTATCTTTGATTTTCGGTTGAGTATCCGTTTTCACCAGCCGTTGTATCATTGACACTATCATTAAGATTAGCCGCCGTAACAACTGTTACTGTTGTTGCTGTTTGCTTTGACAGCACAGCATCGTCATTAACGATTGCCTTCGGTCTACGTGTTCTTCCAAACCCTATGGGTGTACCTATAGCCATTGTCTTCTCCTAGAATGATGTACAGGCTGCTCTCACAACCATGTCATTCAGTGTGCCATCGTGAACAAAAGCAACCCGATCAATGCCTTCAATCGGAATAATAACCAACTTTTTTCCGTTAACAGAAGTGAAAGTAGCTATTGCCCTTGATGCATTAGCTGACGTTCCGTTAGTTATAGCAAGATAAAGAGGAGACCATGCACCAAAAGCGTAGTTGTAAGCGTAGACAGTAACAGTATCATCAGTGCCATCATTTTCAATCTGAAGATGCAAGAATCTTTGATTCTCGGTTGAGTATCCATTTTCTCCAGCCGTGGCGTCATTCAGGTTATTATTAAGGTCTCCCGCTGCTACAACAGTCACACTTGTTGCTGTCTGTTTTGACAACACGGCATCATCATTAACCAGGGCTTTTGGTCTACGAGTTCTTCCGTGCCCTTTTGATACTCCAATACTCATTGCTTCTTCTCCGGCATCATTAACTAGTTCTTAGCCCGTAAAAGCTTTCCATTTTTTGCCACCCAAGGCAACGATGTCAGAAATATCAATACCTGCATCATTAGGGTCTGTCCCGCTCATGGGGCTAGCCGCCTGGGCCCCAAAGGCCTGTCCGGGAGCCGGGGTTGTTCCTTCGAAAAGATCAATACCGCCATAAGCATCGGAACCGATAGCACTCATTAGCTTCTTTTTGCGTTCTACTAAAGTTTGATTAACAGTCCTTGTCGGTGCAGGAGTAGGCTTAGGGGCTTCAGGTTTCTTACGTTGCTCCACAATCGGTGCAGTGTTCAGACCCTTTGTGACTTCCATAATCACATTAGATAGAATACCTTCTTCAAGGATGCTCTCTTTAATACATTCTTTGATTAGAGGCTTTAGTAGTGTTTTTAGTTCCGACTTTTTCATTTTTATTTCCTTAGAATCTCATTCATAAGAGAATGCAACTTTTCACCTTTTCTTTCCTCGGCTAAACCAATGCCAATAATCGGCCCATCATACGAAGTCCTCCCCGTCACAGGCTTTATAAAAGCTCCAGGCGCTGACGGGTCTGAAACTACGTCAAAACAAATTAAATTAAAATCGTCTTCTACGATCACATGCTTGCCTCTTTGCTTAACAGAACCTAAACCTCTAGAGGATATTCCGATTCCACATGCAGATTCTGCAAGCGCTTTCAGGGTTCTACCAGAAGGAGTGTTTAATACTTCCAGTTTACCCATTACACTGTCGCCTTCCCACCAAACCTCCGTGATCAAGTGTGAAGTGTTCTTCAGTTCGATCACGGAGGAATCTGGATGGTCTAGCTCGCCCAATGCACGTCTAGTAGCAATGAGCTTTTGATAATTTGTCATTTCGCGTTCGAGAATCTTTTTTGGATAAATCCTCCCATTACCGTTTGGGACATCAGCTGCCTGAATCTTACCGGTCATGTAAAAGGTTTTACCCTCAGCCATTCTTTTCTTTTCAGCTTCCGTGAGGTAATCGGGACAAACTCCACCATCACAAAGAGCAAAATATTCGGTTAGCAATCCTCTAGACATTATGACAACTCCTTAAAATGCGGGCACAACCCGCCCGAGTTTCGACCCGGAACAACAACGTGCAACGGGACGTAGGTACCAACTACGTCTCGCTGTTCTGCACAGCGACATATCTCACCCCCTCGTCTTGGATTAACATACTTAACATATAAGAAGTCCCTGATCCCACACAACCACAAATTAAGAAATTGGCGGCTGTGTAGTCAAAAGTAAATAGTTCAGTCCATCTGTTAATGGCAAATAAAAACCAACCTGTGTGGAACCCAAAGCACAAAGTACAATTAAATAACTTGCCAAAACCCCAAAGCCAGTCTTTAGAAGGCCTAACCTTGTTGAATATACTTGCATATACCACAAGGTAGGTCAAGCCGTAGCACGCAAGCACAAACCATAGCAGTTCCATCATTCTTTCCTGTTTTCTAAGATATAGCTCATCCAGTATGGGCTTCGGTAATACCCTGGAACAATAGACCCCTTCTGGCTATCCTGCGGAACATCCCCCAAATCTGTAGACTCTTCATCGCTTGGGTCTGTCATTCTGTCCGCAACCAGTTCTTCGTAATCTTCCCCATATTCAAAGTATGGACGCTCACTTTCTACCCATTTGGAAATTGCTAGCAAAACCAACTTAGTAGGAGACTTCAGTTCGTTTTCTAATATTGACGCCTCATATGAATCTATTGTGGAACCACCTTGGATAGTGTTCCTGTCGATGATCCCCAATCTAGAAAGTTCAGTAAATAATCGATTTGCGGCTCCATATGTGATATCTCCGTTAACGTCATCTTTCTTAAATGTAACGATCTTCTGCTTCTCTGGCATCACGACAATGTCGATATCTGCATGGTCATATATAATAATATTTCCATCAAAAGCTTTCTTTGCCTTTAAGGTGAACGAGCTAACGACTTTGTCATTATCTATAATCTTCAGCTTCAGGCGGTTGTCAGAATCAGCATAGGAGATACGTACCTTAGGCATGTTATTCTATCTCCCGCTCTAGAGACTGTATCTTTAAGATGGTCTTGATCATGTCATCGTTAATTTCCTGTCTCTTGAACCCCTCTAGAACATTTACTACCTGTTTGTTCTTGTTCGCAAGGGCCTCATCAAGCAACACTTCTTTCTTCACCTGAAGGGCCTTGACAGCGCCCTTTAGCCTAGAGATTTCTTCGCTTATATACACCTTAAACTCCACCGCAGTTTCCGGTGAAAGTGTCACATATCTAGACAGAAGTATCTTCTGATTTTCGTTCAGGGTGCTTCCGTACTTTTCATTAAACTTGTTGACAAACATTTTATAAGTGATGTTGTCAATTGGCTTCATATTGTGTTGCTTAGCCCGAGGTAACACCATTTTTTCGATGATAACTTTTTCTAGCATAATTCTCTTGTTTATCGGAGTCTTGTCACTAAACATCTGATTAATTGTAGCTAATGACTTGTAGTTTGAAATAAAGTTTCGAAAAATATCTTTTGTCAAACTTTTATTTACTTTGCCGATAACCTCGGACTGTTCGTCATATATCTCTTCCGGGGACAGAGTGTGGTAGACCCTCTTTACCTCGAAGAGCACCTTTTCAGCTGTGTCCCTTTCGACTTCACTCGTTGAGACAATTGCTTGGTACAACTCAAGTTCTTTTCCCAAAATAGAGTTTGAGTGAAAATGCTCCCTCAAGATAGAAGAGATGGTGCTCTGTTCCGCTTTATCGGACCGCAGTGAAGCTTTTGTCAACTCCTTGACCAAGGCTTCATAAAGAAAAGCCGTGTTTCTTTTTTTATTGTGCTTCATTGCTCTTTTGCTCCATAATGTTGTCCAATTCTTCTATTAATCTTTGGGTTTCAAAAGAAGTATTTATTATACTCTGCTCTTGTAGGGATTCTCTGTCAGTATAATTAGTTTTGTTTTCGTAAACAACACCCTTAGATAGACTATTCAGGCTATCGTGGCCATATGCTCCAGGGAACGCCCCTCTCTTTGTGTTGCCCTTGACAGTCTCAGAGAATCCTGCGTTCCTTAAGTTTTTCCCAAGACCAGCACTTCGCCTCCCGTCATTTACCTTTACGTCATCTCTTTTCCCTGGTGTGGCCAATAGAGGGCTCGGACCTTCTTCTCCGGCTCCCTCGGGCTCTCCCGCAGGCACTTCTGCTCCTAGTTCGCCCTCCAGACCAGGGGGCTCAAGCATAGGCTCACCCGCTCCAGGAAGATTCTCTCCCCCTTCGATGCCTGCGGCTATATCCCCTATCCCTGCCATGCCTCCTGCCATCGCAGCGGCTGCTTGACCAGCCACTTCACCAACAGCGTTAAGCTCGGCTTCAAATTTACGATCGTAGTACATCTCTCTGCTGTTACGCTCAATATCTTCCTCGGACAACCCAAAGATATGTTCTGAGATCCATCGCTTGGAGAAGTACCCATCAGATGCGTTCGAAGCAACTGAGAACTTCTGGTTCCAGTGTTCAAGCTCTTGTATCTCTGCTATCTTTGAAGGGTTGTTAAGGGATAGCGTGAACTTAACTAAATCATCTCCCCTAAATCCTAGAGTGTGCAGATGCACAATACCAATTTTTTCAAGCTCGGAGATCAACGGCCTCTGAAGTCTTTGCACTGTTTTTGCAAAACGAACATCTTTTTGAGCAAGAGTTGTTTTATCCTCTGTGTTTCCGTCACCCTGTGTTAAGTAAGACGCTGGAACTTTAAGCGCAGAGAACAACTTATCTCTCAAATACTTTACATCGTCAATGTCATGATTGCGTTCTGTGCCTCCTACATCGTTTATTTCTGCGAACTTAGTTCCGCCACGAACTGGTATATAGTAATCTTCTTCAATGCTCATAGGGTTGTACCTAAGATCAACACGACCCGTGTCTTGGTTGACCACTTGGTTCCTCTTCATCGAAGTAATGACTTTCTGCATATACTGCTCGACATCTTGCGGTGGTATGTTACCCACGTCAACGTAGAAAGCCTTCCTTGCTGGGGCTCTGACAATACGATACGCCATCATCGCGTCTTCCATTAGAGTAAGCTGTCTCCAAATTCTCCTGGCGGGCTCTAAGATAGATGTACCATATGGGTGGTATTTATCGTTCCCAAGGACTCTAAAGTGTGCAACTTGCCAATTTTCAAATGTCATCCCAGCTGAGTTCCACTGGAATTGCACGTAATTTGGATTCGTCTTGTCTTCTCCCTCCAGTCGTTCTACTTCATTCGGGGGAAGCCCAATCGCGTGCTTGACTCCATAAGTTTCATCAATATCTAAATATAAGAAAAAATCTCCATACTTACACATCGTCCTCGCCCAACCAAAAAGATTGAACTTGACATTGAGGATATCGTTGTATAAACTGTGAAGTATGGCCTTGATCTCCTCATTGGGGCACCTGATGGTTAACATTTCTGCCAGTACGGAAGATGTCGTCATCTCATCTGCATATATATCAAGGGCAGAAGCGATCTCTGGCATATATTCCATCTGGTCAGAGTCAACATATCTCTCTGTACGGTTCTGGTTTGCCATGTAGTTGGAGTTCATAGATTCAAAAGGATTGTAATGGGACCTCTTAAACTCTTGACCGCTGGCAGAACGGAACATACTTCCGTATTTGTCCAACTGTTGTTTCCTAATTCTACGCCCAGCCTGTGTTCTACGGCCTACAATAGGGCCGGAAAACAACCTTGTTAGCGCTTTATACAAATCCGACGTAGGATTCCTAGGATTTTTCGGATCATCAGCCATTTATTACCCCTTCATTAACCACATGTAATGTTTTGTTTTTTCGACTTCTTTAGCAATCTTACTGTCTAACCTATTGTGCCCCATCATGCCAGGAATTGTTGTATCAAATTTTTTGTTTGATGTTACCAATGCGTTGAAAAAGGCTTCTGTGTATTGCTGTTCTCTCTCGTTCGCTGTTAGCGCGGTGTCTCTGACCCAGCATGCAATAGCAAAGGATATAATTAAATCATCGTTATATCCTCGCATTGCCTGCGCCTTTCCGTTCTTCCATATAAATGTGCTCATCTCGTTCGCTAGGCGGCTAGAGCGTAGAATAACTAGTTTATTTCTTATGAACTCTTCCATTTTTGCTATAATCAGTGGTCTTGTTTTGACTGTTGTCGAAAACCCTGGAACTGAATCGCTTCTAGTATACGCTACTTCCTGTTCGATATATTCGTGAGTTCCCTTGAGTGAATAATATAACTTATTGTAGCCAAGTAACTCTAGCTTTTCTAAGACTGAGATGCCTATTCCTATGTTCTCTACCACCAAAAGAGCGTCTCCATACTCTTTGCCCACTTGGTAGAGGATATTGGCGTACATATCAAGTGATGGTTTCCCTTGATATTCTGCCACCTGCTCCATCGTAGATATTTTAAAAACATGGAAAGCGGAGCTATCTTTGCCGTCGCCCCTAGCGACATCTGCGAGGACTACGTATTCTTCGTCTGATTTCCATTCCTCCCAGATCCAATAATTTCTATCAAAACCCGTCCTATAGTTTGGCTCCTTGACCGTTGATTTCACAAAAGCGATATCATTTGGGTGAATTACAGTCTCACCTGATGTGTTGAAGTTACACTCTAACTCTTGGGCGATCTGCCTAGAAGACATGTTCCTTGTCTCTTTTTCAAACCAGGCTTTATCTCTCTCCGGATGCACATCCCAAGGAAGGTTGGAGACAAAGAAATCGTTCTCTCCTTCTTCTGCATTTACACATGTTTTGTGAAACCAATTACCGACACCGTTCGGGGTAGATAGTGCGATACAGCGGCCACCAGTTGATAGGGTGGGATAGAGTCCAGTCCACAACTCGTCTAAGCCGTCTACGTGGGCAGCCTCGTCCACTACAAGCAACGACAAAGCCTCAGAGCGTCCAGCATCTCCTGAAGTGGATCCTGCTTTGATTTGCGAACCGTTGCTTAGTTCAAAAGATGACCTGTTATCAATTTTGATATCAGCTATGCGTAACCATTCCGGGAGGTTTTTCATTATCGCTTTTACTTTTTTTACCAAGTTTGTAGCCGTAGCGAACTTGGTGGCGATTACAAGAACATTCTTATCTCTGTGGAATAGCAACAACCAAACAACATAGGCAGCCACAATCGTAGAGAGACCCAGCTGCCTAGCTTTCAGTATGACATTGAAGCGATGATCATTAAAGTTCTGAAGCATGTCATCTTGATACGGGTAGGTCTTGAACGGGATAAGGCCATCGATCGGATGAGAAATTCTACAGTAGTTATTAATGAAGTAAGCCGGGTCTTTACCCGACTTTACTATTTCAGCTAATATTTGCTTCTTTGTTAGCTGATAGGCCATGGCTTACTCTTTCTTGCGACTATCGTTTCCCGGCCTCTTCCCCCCAAAGCCGCCGCTATCCAAGAAAGTTCTGAACTTCACATCCATGCGGTCCTCGGAGGGTGATTTGATTTCTTCCACTTCGGCTATAGAGCCAATCTTATACATTCTGTGAGCCTGGCACCATGTCCTTACGCGAGAGGTGTTCTGGACAAGAACTTCAACTTCTCCCTGTGCCGTCAAGGACAAGGTGTCTCCTGTAATGGCTTTGTACTCCTTTTTCAGAAATTTAGAGATATCGTTAATCATCGACTCGATATCCGATTCAAAGGGGCTGGAGTGGACATCCTTAAGTTTTACTTCTGAGTGATATGAGATCTTAAGCATAGGCCCATGAAAAGACACTCCGAATCCATCCATGACGCGCTTGTCAATAAGAGGGTTTCCCTCTTCTCTCTTGAGCCCAACAGAGCGTGCCTTGCCATCTGCAGAATATTCTTCCATGTGAGCGCCATCATAAGCATTCGCTGCTGCTTGTGAAATGCCTCTGATGATTTCTAAAGTAGTTGCCATTACTCATCTCCCTTTGGTGGACGCCACCCTGTTAACCATCTATCTTCTCTTCCTTCCACCCACTGAATAAAGCAATTATAACAACAATCGTATTTACTCATGTAAGCATCGTCCTTCAAACTAAAAGAGTAAATGTTACAAACAGGGCAGCTTCTCTTCGTAGTCTCTCTATTAAGTAGTTTTTTAGAAACTAAAATGCCATCGACTTCTTCTTTCTCTTCGCTTTCCCGGTGCAAAAGCTCTTTTTTTGCAACTTCTTTAATCTGCTCTTGGTAAGATTCTTCTTTAGTATCGTTCCAATATCTTCTTGGGTTGTCTACAGCTTCAGTCCCATATTTTTTTGCGACTGCTTGTTCTATTCTTGCTATTCTATTTGGGTCCTTCATCATCTACTCGCTAGGTGATATGTGCTAAAGCCAGCACCGAAACCAACTGCTATGCTCGTAGCCACCACAATTGGAATATTTAATTTTTTATTTTTCTTAATTACTGTTCTCAAGGTTTCTAACTCTTCATCTCTCGTGTCGATTTCTATCTTGTACCTCTCTTCTAGCCCCTGCTTCTCTATTTGAAAGTTCTCTAATTCTAGCTCATGTTGTAGAAGCATTTTATCCTTCTCAAAGACACAGGCAGCGTTTAACTCAACTGCGACAAATTCGCTAAAAGTTAAAATCTTAGCCATCGCCATATCATTAAAGCATGTGGCATCGTACTTGACAGTGCCGTTCCTAGGTACAAGCGAAAACCTGCCCTCTTCCGCATGCGCCGCGCCGCACAAAACTAAACCGAGAGTTGATATCTGCGCAAGTCTACTCCACATGCTCAAACCCAAACTGCGTTTCGATCTTTAAGACAAACCCGTCTGGGTCTGACCTCCTCATATGAACCAGTTCGACCTTTCTCTCTGTTTTCCTATCATCTAGCTCCTCGATAAAATCAAGTCGCTCTGCCTCTAGGATGTAGAACCTCTCTTTGAACTCGGACAACACCTTCTCTTTCTCTAAAGCTTCGACCTCATAGCTCTGCTTCAGGCCTTCCATTCTAGCTTCGTAACTCTTTACTGAGGCGTCGTAAGCGTCAACCAAGCCCTTGTGATCCTTCCACCAAAAAAAGGATAAAGCGATTATGAGAAATGCGATTAACAGTTCTTTCCAGTAATTCTCAAATAGCTGAAAAATATGAAGCATCAAGCCCCCTTCAGTTGGACTATCGCGTCAATGACACTCTGGCCTCCGATATAGAGTGCCGAGATCATAACCCAATCACCACTTGTAAGAAAGCCGCCAGCCGCTAAGCCTGTCGCTGTGGCCCATACAAGTAGCTTGCGTGAAAGAACCTTCTCCAGTCCCTTATCTACAAATGCTTTTGCCATTGTCATAGTACCTCCTATTTTTTATTAACCATTATAAGGCGATGGCTCAAACTGAGCGAAAACTTCGCTCGGATTGTCGAACTTAGGATCAGCAAGTATATCGTTCATAAGTCGAAGCACAGCTTTATCTCCGCCGGCAAGTTTTTCTCTCTCTTTCGGAGACATTGAGTCGACTTGCATGCGTATAAGAAGTCGATTAATTAATCTAAACTCGGGGTTCTCTGCATCGCCCGTCATCCGTTCTGGGTCGGTAGTTCCGAGAACGTCTTCCTCAGAAAAGTCATCTGGGCGCAGTGGCTCTAACGGAGGCATCGACTCCAGGTCAGTATTCAAATCCATTATATCCACATCCATGTCCCCTTCTCGGTCTTTTGGCAACTCTGCCTCACGGAGAATATTAGAAAGCTCCTGTTTGACTATTTCTATTATACGTACCTTTGTCTTTTTCATGATAGCGCCTCCCGCACACAATAATTAGTTCAACAGTCCACAAAAGCATAGCCATCTTTTTGCTCTATGCTAAGCTGCATGTCCACGCAATCTTTGAGAGTTTCAAGGTGAGAGATAAGCAAAACAGTTTTAAATTGTGTTTTTACCATATCTAGCATTCTTGTAAACCCTTCCATGTTTTCCTCATCTAAAGATGTGCCGGGCTCGTCTAAAATAAATATATCTCCCTTTGGCAGGTTAGATACGGACAGCATCGCTAACCGAATAGCCATGGCTGCTATTGTCTTCTCTGCTCCGGACCCCATTTCTAGCGGCCTTGGATCTTGTTCAGGGTGTTGAATAAATATATTCAACCTCTTTCCATCGTCTTCGAAAAATACAATAAAATCTACTATATTTAGCAGAAATTTATGTATCTCTTCATTGATGACTGGAAGCTTGCTTTTAACAATCTCATAAGCAATACCATTGCTATGCATGCACTTAGTATAAAGATCATAAGCTGAATACTCCTCTTGTAGTTCTTGCAATTCAAGTTGCTGTGCTTGTAGATTCTCAATTTTTTGCTCAAGCGAGCCTAGCTTTTTGTAGAGTAACTTGGCTTCATTGTCTAAATTTTTCTTTTCTAGTTGTCTTGCCCTAAGGGCCGACTCAAGTGTTTGTTTCCCCCGAATCAAGAGACTTAAACCCTCGATTGCCTCTTTGTTTATATCGTACTGCTTTTTCTTATTTTCTAATACTCCTATCTCTGTTGCCAAACTGGCGATTATAGCCTTGTTCCTCTCGATTGTGAGGACCGACCGCTCTAAAGCAACTTCGTATTCTGCCTTCTTAGAAACAACCTTTTGGTACTTGTTCACTTTTTCTTGTGCTTCATTTGCGCCTAATGCATCGCGCTTTTCTCGCAACTTTTCTGTGTGCGACTGGAGTTTTACAAGCTCTGCTTCGTTGGCTGGTATATTAGCCTTCGCCACATAAGCATCCTTAATAAACTTGCAGGTAGGATAGTTGGACCCGCAAGGTATTCCATCTAGAGTTGTAGCTTGCCTTTCGTTTTGCCTCTTCTCTCTAGAGACTTCCTTAAACTTTTGTTGTATATCTCCCAAGAGATCGCTTATCTTTGAGCACTTGTCGATTCTGCTTTCATAAGAAGCAATATCAAATTCTTCGATATGGTCGGTAAAAGCTTGGATAGCTACCCCGTAGTTGGCTATTTTATTCTCTAGTTCAGTTTGCTGGTCTCTTACTGATATAAGCTGGTTCTCCTTATTTCGAAGTTCTTTTTTCAAGACCACAACATCGATAAGTTCTGTGGGGGTCGAGTCTATCTTCGCCTGCAAAGAGGATATCTCTTTCCTGTGCTCCTCTACCTTTTCAGAGGTTTCCCTTAATTCCACCTGTTTGTTTTTGTGGTCTCTTATACATTCCTGTAACTCATAGGACCCTTGGTCAACGTCGGCAGCATAATCCTTACCTTCAAGTCTTTTCAGCGCCCCCTTCAAGCCTGACGAGTCCGCTTTCGCTAGCTTGTATTTTTTATCAAACATTTCCAAATCTAGAAACTTTCCAAAAATCTCTTTACGCTTTGTGGAGCCCTCCCTGATAAAAGAAAGCGAGTCAAGCTGAGATGACATTGATGTCAACAGGAAGTCGTCGATTGTTCCAAATGTCTTGCGGATCTCCTTGTCCGTCTCGTTCCTGGTAAGGCTATTGTGGACGCCCTTAGAGCCGTCTATGGCAACGCTAGTGAAGTTAACGTCTGTTCGTGCCTCGCTCACCTCTGCGCCCTTAGAACGCCTTGTGTACTTCTCAGAACGGCGATCGATATTCCAAACAGTACCATCATCTGTTACAAGCTCAAGTTCACCAAATGCGTAATCCTTATCAAAGTTTATTACATTAAGGTTTTTACGTTCATTCTTCGACGTTGTATTGAACATTGTATAAAGAAAGCTGTCGATTATACTAGATTTGCCAGAATAGTTTTTACCAAAAATCCCAACAATTCCGTTAAGGTTAGCAAAATTTACTTCGTTATCTTCGCCGTAGTTGAAGAGGTTGTCAAACTTTAGACTTTTAACTTTCCAGTTTACATTACGTAAAACTTCTTCTTTCTCCTCTGCCATTAGATTATACTTGTCGTTCAGCGCAAGGATCTTCTGCATTACAGAAGGTTGTAGCTTATAGTCCGCCAAGAACTCTTTAATTAGCCTCCTCTGTACAACGATATCTCTAAGATCATCGTGCCCCATCTCGTCAATTGTCTGGTCGGACACCCTATTCTGGCTAATATTCTTATTTAGAAAGGTGATGCTCTCTGGCCTGAACTTGTGCTGTGCTACATCAACAGCCTTCTTCATATCCTCCAGGCTAATACTCTCGTTGGAGACTAACCTTACTCTAGCTCCTTTTTTGACTTCTGCCTGCGGGAGCTTCCCGCCCTCTAACTCTACAGTGACGAAAGGTTTTGGATTGGTGAATACGATTCTCTTAACGTCAAAAGTAGCTTGGTCTTTTATGTCCCAGATAAGAATACCCTTATCTTCCGTTTCGCCAAAACCCTGTTGAACGGTTGAGCCTGCGTACCTGACTTTTCCAGCCTTATCCATAGCCTGGGGCTTGTGGATGTCTCCCAAGAAAGCGTAATCGAATTCTTCAAAAATTGATGAGTCATGCTCACCCTTTTCCATAACCCAGCCGCTGTCGGTTTGGCAGCTAGAGATTGCGCCGTGGTAAAGAGCTATATTGACATTGCTATAGTTAGATGGATCTTGCCAATTGTCCTCATCGAAGACAGAGAGCACGTTAAGTGCAAACCCATCTCTCAGGTACACCTCTTGCGAGTTCTTGAGGAGTCGCAAGTTTGGATGGCCCAACGCATCAACAATGGGGGTCAGGGCGTCCATTCTAGCTGGGTTCTTAAGGTTTCCATCATGGTTCCCGAGGATCACATATGTTGGAGCAATGTCAGCCAGACTGCTTAGGAAGTCAGAACACATATCCACGAACTCTGGTGATATTTGTGTCTTAGTGTGAGCGATGTCACCACAGTGGATTATATAGTCTACATTTTCTGACCTTATTGCTTCGTAAAGTTGATTAAAGACTTCATTGTACTCTCCGTGGTATCTGAGATTTTTGATGTGAGTATCAGCTATGTGTGCGAATTTCATAAACCCTCCTGTATCATAAATTCATTAATTCTTGGAACAGATGCCTGTCTGAACTCATTCTTGTTGCCTGTTCTTTCCTACTGATCAAAACCTCTCTCGGCATTTCGGCAATGTCTTCATAACCGGATGTGCTTAGAGAGTAGGCCTGTACATCGTAATCCAGTAGCTTGTTGATGATGGAGGATGCCTTCGTCCTCGCATCGGCGTCCAGAGCAACATACACCCGCTGGTTATGTCTTACAAGCGCCTGGAACAGTTTCGAGTTCTCTCTAAGGGTAGACCCTACAAGTGGTATAGCAGTCCCAATAGTTCGTGCTCTGATCGCATCAAACACGCCCTCAACAAGTATAATGTCCTTATCCCAGTCAAGGTAAAGTTCGTTGAATATGATATCTTTATTCGCCCTTGGGTTTTTATACTTCATCCAGTTGCGATTATATGTGCGAGCAATAAAGAAGTTGGCATAGCCAGATAAACCAAACGATGGAATAATAATCCTATTCTTATACTCTCCCTCATCGCAGTACCCAATCTTCCACCTAAGGATGTCCTCATTTGTCACTCCCCTCTTAACTAAATAGTTGATAGCTGATTTTGCTCGGATACCAGCACCATTTGCTATTGGTTGAAAGCTCGGCGGTAGTGAGATAGACTGCTCTACGCGTTTCCCCTTCTCTTCGAAAAGGCTATCAAACTCTGTTATCTCAACTTTACCTGATAGCGCCCTCCACTGTTGGACATGGTTAAAGGTGCCATGCTTCCTGATGACTTGATATATATCTCTGCCTCTCTTGTCGCAGATCCAACACTTATACACATTCTTTTCTACATTCACTGCAAATTTCATCTTGTGATGGTTACAGTAAGGACAATAAAAAAGATGCTCTTGGTTTGACTTGCGTGACCTACCAAGAACATCTTTTAGGATTTTGATTTTGTCAGTCATGCTGTGATTGTATCATGGCCACATCAAAGCATCAAGAATTTTCTGACCTCTTCTTTTATGACTTGGGCCAACTTATTTTCTCTTATTTCTTTATCCGGAGCTAGAAGAGCTTTATTTGAGCCAATAAAATCATTGCGAGCTTTTTGAGCATTATTAAGAGCTTTTGCTAAGTTATAGTAATTTGTATACAACAGGCTTGTTCTGTCCTTCTTCTTTGTGGTGTCTGTAGAGGTCGCTTCTGCTTCCGGCTTTTTTCCTGTTGAAAAATCTGCAGAAAACTTGGCTTTCAAGGGATTTGGCAAAGTTACGATGAAGGAGTCCAATTCTCTTTTTGCTTTATCTTCGGCTACGTCTAAATTTACTAATTCTCTGTCTACTTTTCTACGGCCTATAAGGTATGCTCGCCTCGCCTCTAACTCTGCAAATTTCTTCTCCATATACTTGTCTATAGCCGCCTGCCTCTGTTCATAAGCCTTCAGCTTCTCTTCTGCTTCTTCTTTCCCGGCATATTTTGGAGCTTCTTCTTTTTCTTCTGGTTCTTCCTTGCCTGCGGCGGCAGAGGGGCCAGAAGCAACTCCCTGGTCGGTCAAGAATTGATCGAGTGTTTGATTTGCTACCTCGCCTTTCTTACTCCACAGTTTTGAACTTACCTTTTCCACCCCATCAACATGCGTTACGTGTATATGGTTAGTGTCTGTGTATACTAGGAGTCTTGGGAATACCTTTTTGGCGTCGGACTTCATAAAGCGGGCTGCTAATTCTGCTTGTGCTTTTTTCTTGCCTTCTCCCGCTTTTAAACTAATGTCTGCCGCTAACCCATGCATGTGCCAGCTATTTGAGGCACCCCCTTCAGTTTCTAGTGCTTCACTGTAGGTCCTTGATACAGAAACATCGTATTTATCGGTATAATCGGTGCCTAGTATATCCGCAATTGCTTTTCGTACTTTTGCTTCGTTAGCAGAGCGTTTTTCTAGGCTGATATATCTATAGTCGTTTGGATTGGTGCTTACCCAGTCGTAGGTTTCCATCAATACTATGGCAAAGTTGTTACGAGAGACTTCAACTTCGTATGGTTCTATGGTATCATCATCTTCATTTAAAATTCCAGCTTTCTGCAGTTCTGTTTTAAGGGCTTCTGTGATCTCTCCTGGGCCTATAAATGTGCCTTTAGGAAGAGAAATATTTTTTTTACTAGACATTTAACCTTTGCTACCAAAACTTTTTTGCCTAGTTATACCCGTAGGCTGTGGGTCTTCCTCACTGTCTCCTGCAGGCG
>TARA_R110002074_G_scaffold3446_3_pt1 | contig 17602 bp, 15 predicted proteins | sample TARA_R110002074 | Tara Oceans TARA_R110002074 (sample SAMEA4397215) | marine metagenome | biome: Polar Biome; feature: [MIX] marine epipelagic wind mixed layer (ENVO:01000061); material: water (ENVO:00002006), including particulate matter (ENVO:01000060) such as... | depth 10-100 m | reverse complement strand
GATTTTATTCCCCAGTACGACCGTACTACGGTCAAAATTTAACATTTTGAAATTTGATGCTGTTTGGTTGATTTTGATGCGTGTAAGTACGCTTTTACAAAAGTAAAAAGAGCAAAATTCATTAAAAAATTGAATTACCGTAGGTCAACCGTAGTACGGTCGTGTTTCATCAGTAAAATAAGGGGTTGAAGAAAAAATCACGCATCACTTTTATCCATTTCTATGATTAATGATGTAGAAAGTTGGTCCAAAAAAAGCGTTCTGCTATTTTTTCTGTTTTTTATGTCCTGGTAGGTCTTATAAATATCTTTTGGTTCAAAATCAAATAGCTGTTGTAGTTTTTTAGACACTTGCATTATGCTTTGATTGTCTTGTTTTCCCAAGCCTCTCAAACATAATGCATAGAGTAACTCAACATAATCTGTATTACTGTATGGCCAATGAAGTTTATTTGTTGGATCAATTATGGTTTTGCCATTCAAAGAATTCTCAAGCTTAAATAATCTGTTTTCTAAATAGATAATAAATCGATGATATGCCTTTAATTTTCCCAAGAGCATATCTCGGGGTGTAAAAAAATCCGGATCTTGAAAATAAAATTTTGAAGTGGTAATGTGATAGCTGTCTAATAAATCTCTGGTGTAATACTCTTTATCGAAATGGGACGCTCCCGAATCAACATATTGTCCGAAATCCATGTTATAGAGAAAGAAGCGATTCAGCTTATTGATTTTCTTTTTGATGAACTTACGTTGACGACCTATATTGGCTTTTGGAAATTGAATTTCAAAGGAGCGAACTTCTGAAAAATAAATTAGTTCCTTTAAAGGTATTTGTTTTACATTTTTGAAAAAATTGATTTCCTCTTCTTCTGATTGAAATCCATCTACAAAAATATCCATTTTAAATTTTCTGAGTAGATTGCGACATAACGTGATTGAACGGTTTGCACGTTCAAGTATATTAGTAGTAGTATTTTTAATCTCAGCTAATGTCGTATGTAATTCTTGCGTTAAAAGTAATTTTTCCTTCATTCCTTCCCATTTTTGCAGATATGTTAATTGCAACTGCTTATCTGAGGGTCATATTTATATTACTAATATTTAGGATTTGAGGGATGACAATCTTTAGACAGCTTTTTCTTACAAATACATCAATAAGTATGCCTTTTTATAAAATTTAAAACACTGTCTAAGGCCACATCTCTACCTCGATGAATAAAATTTGATTGATAATTTATAGTTGTTTTTAAGGTCGCTATGTCTAAACAGTTTTGAAGCATTAAAGGGTGAATAGTATCCCCAGCAATACTTCCAAAACTATGCCTGACAATATGCCTAGTGTTTTTTTTATATCGGTATTCGTGGTTATTGATTTAAGAGAATCATTAAATATTTTATTTGCTGTTTATAATTTATTATAAACATCCTAGGCATTATTTAAATCTGTTTTTTTAACTCTGGAAAGATGAAATCTTCTTCATTTTTTTATCATTATTTTTTTCATCGTCTTCGAGCACATAGTTTTCTACTTGCCTACCATAAATCATATAACCATTTGCCAACGCCTTATAACCTTTAGTTTTTCAAAAACCTTAAATGAGGAAGAAAGGTTAGAAAAAGCATGGTTGTACGTACTATTTGATAAGAAACCCAATTGCCCAACTTGTTGAATATACTTGCTCTTTGTCTGAGTGTCCCATTTGTAATTTCGCTACACTCGCTGATAACCTTTTCAAATTCGGTCCTCAGGGTTTTTGCAAATTCGACGGAGTGAATCTCTACGTTCATTTCAATACTGCCATAGCAACTAAGACTGTTCAGGTTGAATGAGCCTACGGTAGACCATTTATTATCTATTACCGCTGCTTTACCATGAACTACGGATTTGTTCCACTCATATATCTGCATATGATGGTTTAGAAAATAGGAGTACAAATGTTCGGTAGCCCGACGTACTAAAGGCACATCGCTAATGCCAGCTAAGATCACCGTTGTTTTTATTCCTCTTTTACTGGCTTTTTTCAATGCCTTTGCTATTCTGCTTCCCGGCAAAAAATACGAGCCTACGATAATTATTTCCTTTTCGGCATTAATCAAGGCAGTCGTGTAGGCATCACAGACTTCTGTTTTTCGCTGTAGCCAATCGTTTTGTAAAATTCCTACAAGTGCGCTACCTGCCGAATGTAGCACTGGTGATATTTTTTTTGAGCTCCCTTTTTTGAGAAAATAATCGCTACACAGTTTTTGCAGGTTTTCAGCTGCCGGGCAATTTAACTGAACGGCATAGTCCAACCAAGGTTCTGCAGCTCCGGTTCCATGGTATTTATTGGCGATATTGATTCCGCCTATCAGCGCTATTTTTTCATCGGCGACCACTATTTTATGGTGCATTCGTCTGCCGATATAAAAGTTGTTCAGGGAGAATAATGGCGAAAAAAACCGAAGTAAAATACCATGTTGCACCATATCATCCGCAAAACTATCGGGTAATGCAGCACTACCATAGGCATCCAATAAGACGTATACTTTTACCTTTCGTTGTGCGGCTTTCTTCAAACAGGCAGCTATTCGGTTTCCTGTTTCATCGTTCTCAAATATATAGGTTTGTAAATGGATTTCCTTTTCTGCCTTATCTATTAATTTTTCAAGCCGCAAAAAATAGTCTTCTCCCGAATGTACCAACTCAACATATTTTCCTTTGTCGGGAATATTTTGAAATACCGTTTCACCTTGTTTTCTAACTGTATAGTTATGGTCCATCGCTATAGTTTTTTATGCTGGTCGGCCAATAAATTCTCATCAACCTCTTTATCTTGTGTCTTCAAAAAATAAACTAGTCCCATAGCTCCCAAAACGGATACACCAGCAATGATGAAGGGATAATAAAACCCTCCGGCAATCAGCCAAGTCCCCAACACCGGACCTAAAATTTGACCGATACTGTTCGTGGAACTTTGTATGGATATATTCCTTCCCGTGTTTTCCTTGGATATCAAGGAAACCGCCGAAAGTAGGTTCGGTGTTACCATAGCTCCCCCGGCTGCAAAAAGTATAATCATGAGATAAACGTTTAGCTCATTGTTTACGAAAGGGAACACAATTAACGAAACTCCGGATATCAATAACCCTAATATTATTTGCTGTTTAGAGGTCAATATTTTTTCGCCATAGGTTGCGAATACAGGTTGTAAAACGGCCATCACCGAACCGCAAAGCATAAAACCAATACCCACTTGATTACTTGTGAATGCCAACTCATCCTTCCCGTAAATCGAAAATACTGTCTCAAATAAAGTAACCACAAATTGCATGATAAAGGATAGCAGCAGCAAAACGATAAAATATGTGCTCAGCGAAAAACTGAATTTATTACCCTTAGAAGCAATACGCCTTTTTATTTCCGTATTCTTCAACCATTTTCCTATTATCAGTACTACAACAAAGCCCAAAAGAGCAGCTAATATAAACGGAACCGAAAAACGATCCAAATGGAATACTCCAATTGAAAATTTAAAGTGTAGGTTCGTTTGCGACAGAAATCCTCCCAAAACAGGCCCAAAAATAAGTCCCGAACTGATAGCCACCCCGGACCAGGCCATTATCTTGGTCCGTCGCTTTTCTGAGGTTATATCGCTTAAGTAGGCATTACTGACTGGAATTACCGATGATGTAAATATTCCCCCTACGATTCGGGCTATGTAAAGCATTGTAAGTGACGTTGCCAGACCCGTTAGCAAGTTCATCACTACAAACCCAATGAGACCGATTACGATTAGAGGCTTACGACCATATTTATCGGAAAGCTTGCCCCAAACTATTACGAACAAAAGCTGGAACAGCGGATAAATACTGGTCAACATTCCGATATGGAAATTAATCAGTTCTGTGTCCAGATTATCCTTTAACGCCAATCTTTCGGTATAGTAAGGAAGGGTAGGTAATAAAATACCATACCCTAACATTACTACAAATAGACTCAATAAGATTAAATATATTCTATTGAGTTTTTCTTTTCTTTTCATTATTTTTTACCGATTTTTCGCTTTAATAATTGAGCATTAATGGCGACGATTATAGTACTCAAACTCATAAATACAGCTCCTACTGCTGGACCTAAAACAAAGCCAGAAGAGTATAGCACACCAGCAGCTAGTGGAATAGCAATTACATTATAACCAGTTGCCCATATTAAGTTCTGAATCATTTTATTGTAGGTCGCTTTTCCAAACAAAATTAAGTTGGCAATATCTTGAGGATTACTATTTACCAATATAATATCGGCAGTTTCTGCAGCAATATCAGAACCTGAACCTACAGCGATTCCAACATTAGCTTGCGCTAATGCGGGCGCATCATTTACACCATCACCAGTCATAGCAACAAATTCTCCTTTATCTTGCAATTCTTTTACAATTTCTACTTTTTGGTGTGGTAGCACTTCAGCATAATAGCCATCCAATCCAAGCTTTTCGCTAACGGCTTTAGCGGTTTTTTCATTGTCACCGGTTGCCATATATACCTTGATATTGTTCTTTTTGAAGATCTTTATTGCTTCAGCCGATTCTGGTCTAATTTCATCTGCAAGCGCAATATATCCAGCTAATTCTCCGTCAATCAAAATAAAAACAACAGTTTCTGCAGCATCACTATAGGCATCCTTAGGAATGGTGATTTTTTCATCTCTTAAATATCCAGGACTTACTACTTTAATTTGTTTGCCTTCTACTTTTGCCTCTACACCTTTTCCTGTAATTGCATTAAATTTTTCGTTATTGGGAATAGTGATTTTGTCTTCCTTGACTTTTTTGATGATACCTACTGCAATAGGATGTTCTGAACTTTGCTCTAATGAGCTTGAAAGCCTTAAAATTTCTTGAGTTGAATAAGACTCATTTACAGATTCGATTCGGGTAACACCGAAATCTCCTTTAGTCAATGTTCCTGTCTTGTCAAATAGTAAGGCTGATATCTTACGTGATTCCTCGAAGGCAGTTCTATTGCGAATCAACAAACCATTTTGGGCAGATACTGCGGTAGAAATTGCAACCACTAAAGGAATAGCTAGACCAAGTGCGTGTGGGCAGGCAATGACCATAACGGTAACCATTCTTTCTAAAGCATAGACAAATGGAAAGCCCAAAATTAACCAAACTGCAAGCGTCCCAAAACCGATAGCTAGAGCAATATACGTCAACCATTTCGCTGCTCTATCAGAAAGATTTTGCATTTTAGATTTGGTTTTTTGAGCTTCTTCAACCATAGTAATTACTTTGTTGAGATAGCTATCTTTACCCGTATGCTCTACTTTAACTTTTAAGGTGCTATTACCATTTACAGAACCACCAATCACTTTGTCTTTTGCTTCTTTTTTTACAGGTTTTGATTCCCCTGTAAGCATCGATTCGTTCAAATAACTAGAACCTTCTGTAATAATTCCATCAGCAGGAACTTTTTCTCCAGGCTTAACTAATATGATATCATCTTTTAATAAATTCTCTAATTTGATATCCTCAATGGTGTCTCCTTTTACTCGATGTGCTTCCGCAGGCATCATACTGACCAATAATTGTAAGGCTTTTGATGCTCCCAAAACACTCTTCATTTCTATCCAATGACCAATAAGCATAATGGCGATTAAAGTAGCCAGTTCCCAGAAGAAGTCAACTCCTTTCAAACCAAAGACAGTAGCCGAACTATAAAAGTAAGCGACACTTATTGCCATTGATATTAAAGTCATCATTCCAGGTGCTCCTTTTTTTATTTCAGAAACAAATCCTTTAAGAAAAGGCCAGCCACCATAGAAATATACAATGGTAGAAAGAGCAAAAAGTACATATGGATTGCCAGGAAGTAAAAAGCTATATCCAAAAAATTCTTGAATCATCGGTGATAGAAAAAGTATGGGAATTGTTAGTGCTAATGTTACCCAAAAACGTTTTCTAAAATCAGCAATCATCATTTTATGATGGTCATGACCTGCCATTCCCATAGGAACACTTCCTCCATGATCGGAATGTCCCATCTTTGAATGATCCATCTTAGAGTGGTCCATCTTACTGTGGTCGTTGGATTTTGGGCTTTCCATTTTCGAGTGATCCATTTTTGAATGATCCATTTTTGAATGATCCATTTTCGAGTGGTTCATTTCTTTGTCTTTGTTATTGTCCATAGTATGTTATTTTTAGGTGTTAGGATATTTTAAATTGTGTTTTTTTAGATGGTCCGTCAGTATATTGGCAACACTATAGTTGCGATACCAACGTTTATCTGCTGGTATAATATGCCAAGAAGGATCATCGCAGTTAGTTATTGCCATATTATAGGCAGCTCTATAAGCATCCCATTGTTCGGCTGCCTTTTCATCTTCGATATTGTATTTCCAGCGTTTATGCGGTTTGGTTAGCCTTTCCTTGATGCGCTCTCCCTGTTCTTCTTTAGAGATATGTAGAAAAAATTTAAGTACGTGAATATTGTTTTGCTTCAAATGCTGCTCCAAGTATTTAATAAGCTTGCAACGGTGGGCAAGTACTTCCTCTGGCAGCGAATTACCTATCATAGGCATTAGTAAATCTTCGTAATACGAACGGTTAAAAATTTGAATCATCCCCTTTGGTGGAACATGCGGATAGACTCGCCATAGAAAGTCGTGTTTCAACTCTTCCTCGGTTGGTTTTTTAAATGATTTTACTTGAACGCCTTGCGGATTCATACTGTTAAGGGAATGGCGAATGGTACCGTCTTTACCTGAGGTATCCATACCTTGCAGTATAATAAGTAAGCCAAAACGTCCATCAGCATAAAACTTGTTCTGAAGTTCAAAAAGTTCCTTACGTAGCTTAATCAAACTCTTCTTGCCCTCGTTTTTTGAAATATTCGAGGGCGGATTAGTCGAAATTATATCTAGGTCTATCATTTTTTATCGTAATTTTTTTCTCATTTCTTCCGAAATATTTTCGGCATAAACTCCATAGGCATCTACTAGAAGTCCTTTAACTCCATTCAATGATGAAATAGCATAGAGAACGCTATTGTCGTCGGTACTACTCATACCTTCAAAACGATGTGTTTCATCCACATCAAAATCTTCGGGATGTAATTTCAATTTTAAGGCATTGCATTCCAGATGTTCAGTCTTCAGATTAAAATCGGTCGTATATCCTTTTTTCTGTAAATGGGCCATAGTTTCTGAAAGGGTATCGTAATTTTTCATTTGTTTTTATTTATAAGTCATTGTAAAATAACTACCATCGGCTTCAGTAAATTTCTGAAAGGTCAATAGACCTTTAACGTTCAATTCTTCTTTGACATTATAATTGAGTTGCTTAATTCGAATTCCCCACGCATAAGCCTTAATATTGATTTTTGATTTAATATTACTTTTGTTACCATCTACTTTTCGGTCGTATATTTTTATAGTACTTTTTGAACCAAAAAAGTTTAATAAGCCCGAGTCAAAACTCATTTCCAGTTCTATATTTTCAAGGTTATTTAAATCGTATAGTTCTTTAAAATTTTTAGAAGTGGTATTGATTTCGGTTTCCTTTGATTTTGGGTTGGAAAATGGAAATGCCATTACCATTACGCTGGCTTCATTAGGCTTACAGCGATAGGTCGTTGTGTATTTATCGTTAGATTTTTTGTCTTTGTCAAATAATTCTGTAATTACCTCAATTTCATAATATCCATTTTTATCGATAACTTTTCCAGATTCAAAAGTTTGCTTGTTGAGAAAAGCACCTTCTTCATCAAAGTTTTCACGAACTATATTCCTACCCGAAATCTGCCCGATAAGCATTTCAGTTTGTCCAGTCATTGTGATGCTGAATAAAGTAATCAGTACTATGAAGATTCGACTTCTCATATATGGTGCATTAATTTCTTTACCTCTTTTGCCAGTATATCGCTTAAATCTATGCCATTGGACGGATGCGGAATGGTATTGCAGGTCACTATCTTTTCTACTCCGGAATCCAACAAATCTTGATAGGCATTACCTGAAAAAACGGCGTGAATACCAACACATATAGGTGGTCTCATCCCTGCTTTTTTCAAATGCACCACGGTTTCAATCATCGTTCGCGCCGTAGAAATAATATCATCTACCAAAATAGGTGTGGCATCTCTGTATTTGTCAACATCAGGAACAGAGACTTCTACATCACGGTCACCGTGACGCACCTTTTGTAATACTGTAAATGGTGCTCCTGCATTTTTGGCGACTTCTGAAACCCATTGTTCACTTTCAGAATCGGGACCGATAAGTACTGGGTTTTCGATGTTTTCCTTTATCCAATCTGAAATAGCATCGGCAGCGTGAATTACTTTATTTGGAATTTGATACACTTCTCCTAATGAACTAATTCTATGCAAATGAGGGTCAACCGTGGTAATGCTATCGGCAAAACCTGAAATCAATTTTCCAAAGAAACCAGAAGTTACCCCTTCGCCTTCATTAAATACTTTGTCCTGCCTCATATATGCCAAATAAGGCGCTACCAAACAGGTGCACATTGCCCCTAATGATTTGGCAGTATGACTTAAAAAATAAAGGGGCAATAGTTTTTCATCTGGTTCGTGCAAGGTGCATACCAGTACAACACATTTGTCTTTAACATCAGATAAGATACGTGTATAGGATTCTCCATCAGGGAAGTTGCGCAAAGTGGCTTTGCCAACTTCGGCATCCATTTTTGTAGCCATTAGTTCTGTGAGTTTTTCGTTTCCGGGAAGACTGAATAATATTGTTTTCATAGTTTTTTAAATTATAGTTATGATGTCATTATGGTTGTTTTTATATTCCAGAGCATAGTTGAGTTCGCCTTTGGATTCAGCATATATGGTATATAACAATTGGTCTATTTCAATTTTTTCATTTAAATGGACATTCAAAAGAATCCCTGCCGATTTAGACTGCGGTGCGCCGGAAAGCTTGGCGAGTTTTGCAATCTTCCTATTATCTATTCGCTTTAGATTCCCAGAGGTTTCTGCTCTAATTTCGGTTTTATAGGGTGCTAAAACAGGTTTTGAAAAGCGACCTTGCGCATTACAAATAGCAAGGAATTTTTTATAAGCCTGACCAGATGTGAGAATTTGATGTGCGGTTTCTAACCCTTTCCCTTTTTCTACTTTGCCAGAAAGCTCTATTAGTTCAGCGGCTAAGAGCAATGCTCTTTTTGTTAGGTCTTTGGGTGCATCAGCTTCATTTTTTAAAACTTTTAATATATCGATGGCTTCTAAAGTGGGACCAATACCTCTTCCAACGGGCTGTGTGCCATCTGTAATAACTACCTTTACGTTCAACCCAACAGCAGTCCCAACAGTTTCCATATGATTTTTTAGTTTTTGAGCCATTTCGGTACTGCGAACCTTGGCGGTTTCACCCACGGGAATATCAATGACCACGTGAGTGGAACCAGCTGCTGCTTTTTTAGAGAGTACCGAAGCAATGAGCTGCCCTTCACTATCAATATCCAAGGCTTTTTCAATTTTGATGAGCACATCATCCGCAGGACTTAATTGGGCTGTTCCGCCCCAGACAAAACAACCGCCTTCTTTTTCTACCACGGTTTTTATTTCTTCTAAAGAAAGCGTCACATTGGTCAGTACTTCCATAGTATCCGCTGTGCCTGCTGGCGAAGTGATGGCGCGTGAGGATGTTTTAGGCATTGTAAGTCCATACGCAGCGACAATAGCAACCACTAATGGGGTGGTTCTATTTCCAGGCAATCCGCCAATGCAATGTTTATCTACCACAATTTCTTTGTCCCAATTCATTTGCTTACCAGAAGCAATCATTGCTTTGGTAAGGTCAGATATTTCGTCAATATCCAGTCGGTCACCTGCACAGGCCGTAATAAATGCCGAAAGATGGATGTTGGAATAATCGCCTTCAACTATATCGGTTATGATTTCATTAAATGCTGAATAATCCAGTTTTTGATTATAAATTTTCGCCCTGACGTGGCTTAAAGATTCAATTGGTTCTAAATGGGAAACATATAATGTATCATTTGGGGAAACATTCAGTTTTTTCGCAGCAGCATCTGATAGTCCGATTTCATTGGGCAACAGAATATCAGAATTCAGGACATTAAGACTTGCTACGATTGATTTATTTGCATTGGATATTCTTATTCGGGTAAGTGCCTCAAACCCTTCTGAAATACAGACGTGGCAATCTTCGCGCATATACACTACATTTTCGTTTTGGGTATAGATTCCGAGATGTTTATATTTTAATATGTTTGAGTGTGTGTCCATATTTTATTGATTGTTGTGATTTTTCGATTTATTCTATTTCTTCGATGGTGTATAATTGCGGAATTTCTGCATCCCACCCATAGGTTTCCTTGATGCCCTTTTGTAATGCTTCTGCACTTTCTTTTTCACCGTGTACAATGAAAATCCGCTCTGGCTTATTTTTTATTTTGCGCATCCAATCCATAAGTTCAGCGTGGTCTGCGTGTGCCGAAAGCCCTTCGATTTCAGCAACTTCCATATGAAACGGCACCCATTTTCCATAGACTTTTAGTTCTTTCTCACCCTCCAATAATTTTCTACCACGTGTGCCTTCGGCTTGATAGCCCACAAAAAGCAAGGTGTTATTTGGATTTTGCGCTTGGGTTTCGAGATAGTTGAGCATTCTTCCTCCGGTTAGCATTCCACTTCCAGCAATTACGATTTTTGGTTTATTATCGGTTCGTAATTCCATAGTCTCTCGATAACTGCTTACGACCGTAAAGTGTGAACACATTTCATCACATTCATTGTCTTCCAATCGATGCCAATCCCTCGTGCGATGGAATAGTTCCAATACACTAGCTCCCATTGGGCTATCCATTATCATTTGTACTTTTGGGATTTTCTTTTCCTTAAGTAATTTCCAAAAAATCAACATCATCAATTGGGCACGTTCTACGGAAAAACTTGGAACAAATAAGCTTCCTCCTCTATTAATGGTTTCGTTGACCAATTTTTCAATCTGCGGAAGTGCTTCCACTTCATCGGGATGAAACCTTCCACCATAAGTAGATTCAATGAAAAGCACATCGGCTTTTTTTGGTTTCAGGGGTGGATAGAGCAATAAATCATTGGTTCTTCCAATATCTCCTGAAAAGACAAAACGCTTTCCGTGTACATCCAACTCAATATAGGTTGCACCAAGAATATGTCCGTTGTATTGGAAGCGAGCCCTAATACCATCAAATAACGGAATCCATTGTGATTGTGGAATTCCTTTAAAGTGTGGGATAGTTTTTTCTACATCCTTTAAATCGTATAATGGTTCTGCGGGACTATGTTTGGAATAGCCTTCCTTATTGGCACGTTCGGCTTCTTGCTCCTGTATTTTTGCACTATCATTCAAAATGATTTTTGCAATGTCCAAAGTAGGATTCGTACCATAAATGGGGCCATTGAAGCCTTGTTTTACCAATCTGGGTAAATAACCTGTATGGTCCATATGACCGTGGGTAAGCAAAACAGCATCAATATCACCTACATTAACAGGTGGGTACTCCCAGTTTTTAAGGCGTAATTCTTTTAACCCTTGGAAGAGGCCACAGTCTATAAGTATCTTTCTATCTCCTGTATCCACCAAATATTTTGAGCCAGTCACGGTGCCTGCCGCTCCCAAAAAGTGGATGTTTATTTTTTTGTTTTTCATCGTTATAGTATTTATTAATGTCCACCACAACAGGAAGGCGTATTTCCTTTGTCTTGGTTCGATTTGCTCAATTCCGCTATTTCGTTATATAGATTGCGGGAATCCTCTTTTATTACGAGTGCCAACTTCTTTACGGATTTAGGCTCGAAGTGTACCATACCCAATAATATTTCGAGGGCTTCTTCAAGTAGTTTAGAATCATCTTCCAATGCTTGGTAAAATGGCTCTAAATCTATACGGCTCTGTTCTTTCAGTTCTTCTGTTTTCATTTGTCCTATTTATTTAGATTAAAAATTTAAGTAGTGCTCTAATGAATTTCACATAATTCTCTTGAATCTTCGAGAACCTTTTTGTGTCTTGATTTTGGCACTCCTACTTGTTCTAAAATTTTTGGGGTTTCGTGAAGCTCTTTACAGAGTACGATACCTTCATCCAATAGTTTTGTTTTTTCAGCTTTGGTAAGTGTTGTTAATGCTGTTAATGGATGCAGCCCCGATTTATCTATTCTGTCTTTTAAACCGTCACCAATTGGATAATCCCAACTTGTCAATAATAGCCCCACGCATTTACCATATTTCACCGCATCACTTGTAAATCGTGTATTGGTGTAAACGCCTCCTTTATGAAGCTTGGCTTCGTGACCTTTTTGACGTTTCCATTGTTTTTCAACATCTAAAAATCTTGAGTGGATATATAAGGGAATTTTAACGTTGCAAAAGCGACCTTGGTCACTGTGGTATTTACATTCAATCATATAATGGGTATTGTCTTTTTGGGCTATTACATCCACTTCGTGCTGAACGCAATTGCCTTGAACTATTACACCAACCTGTGTTGAAAATCCTTCGTGTGCCAGTAGTTTGCCTACTAACTTCTCAAATGGGAAGCCAGAAGGACCTAATTCCATCAGGGCTTTTTTGAGTTTGTATTTTGAAGCACTTACTCTCGACTTACCTTTTAGCATTTTAAATGCCATTTGATAGATTTTTTTGGTGGTAATGCCTTCATATAATTGGTCTTCAACTTGCCCTACTATTTGCTGAATCAATTCTTCACTTGCTTGCGAACGTCTTAATGAATTGATAAGTTTATCCACATCAAAGGCTACCACGTCGCCCGAATATTTTACTATGTTTATTGGATGTTTCATTTTTTAATATGTATGGTCATTACAGGAAGTTCTGAATGATTGGTTACACCTTCGGCAATACTTTTTGAAAATAGGCTCAAAAAACCTGTCTTTCCGTGGGTACTCATCGCAATTAAATCTGCTGGCTGATGTTTTAAAAATGTATTAATACCTGCCTCTACTGAAGATTCGTTATGAACACTCATAGAAAAGTTTTTTAAGGCGGGAAACTTTTCAAGAAATTGCTTGACAGGGTTTAATCCAGCGTTGATACTATTAAAGTCTGTTTCTGTATTTATACGTAACAAATGAATTTTAGCATCGCATTTTTCAGCTATTGAAAGCACCGCTTGAAACGGATGACTCACATCTTCTTCAAAATTTGATACGAACAGAATGTCCTTAAAGGGAAATGTTACTTCCTCTTCTTTTACCACAATAATCGGGGCATTAGCCTTTCGGACAATTTTCTCAACATTACTGCCTGTTATCTCCCGTACACGACCCTTTGTTCCGCTACTACCTGTAATGATAAAGTCGTGATGGAAATGACCAGAATGTTCCAAAATATCTTTTTGTCCTGAATCGAACTGAAGAAAGGTTCGGCATTTAAGACCTTCGTGTTCTGCTATTTTTTCGAGTTCACGTAAATTAGCCTTTGCAGTACCTATTTGCTTTAAGGTTTCTGGATAACGCTTTTCTTTGAGTTTGTCTAATTTTACCCAATCCACAGGTGTTGTCATTTGATGTAGAAAGTGTATTTCTGCATTGTATGTTTTTGCCATTTTAATCCCGAGATGTGCAGCTTTAGTACAGTTTTCAGAGAAATCGGTAGGTACAAGTATGTTTTTCATAACATTTGAATTTTGTAAATTAATCTTTGGTAACTTCATTTCCAGAAAGTATTTGTTTTTCAAAACAGTCCAGGTTATATATGGTAGTGTCCGCAATGTTCGTCAATGCCGTATTGGTCAAGAATGCCTGATGACTCGTTATCAAAACATTGTTGAAGGTCATTAAACGCGCAATGACATCATCCTGAAGTATTTCGTCCGAATGGTCTTCAAAAAACAATCCTTCCTCTTCTTCATAAACATCCATGCCAAAATATCCGACTTTTCCTATTTTCAACCCATCAATGACCGCTTTGGTATCTACTAAGCCGCCCCTACTGGTATTGATAAGCATTACGCCTTGTTTCATCAATGAAATATGCTTGGCATTGATTAAATGTTTGGTTGAAGGATTTAAAGGGACATGCAAGCTGATTATATCCGATTCGCTGCATAGCGTTTTGCAGTTGGTATAGCGGACACCAAATTTTTCTAATAGGTCTTCATCCTTGTTAACATCGTAAGCCAAGATCTTACAGCCAAAACCGTGAAGTATTTTAACAAGGATAGCCCCAATTTTTCCTGTTCCCATTACCCCGACAGTTTTTCCGTTCATGTCAAACCCGGTGAGTCCGTTGAGCGAGAAATTCTGATCTTGCACCCTATTGTGGGCTTTGATCAATTTTCTGTTTAATGCAAGTATCAACGCCATTGTGTGTTCTGCAATGGCATAAGGGGAATAGGCTGGGACACGGGCTACTTTTATGCCTAGCTCGGCAGCCTTATCGATAGCTACGTTGTTATACCCTGCAGTGCGAAGGGCGATGTACTTAACGTCCAAAGCACTTAACCTTTCCAGTATTTCTGCCGAGGCATCATCGCTAGTAAACAAACTGATGGCTTCGGCGCCTTGGGCCAGGGAAGCCGTTTTTTCGGTCAACCGTACCTCAAGTAGGTTAAGCTCGTGCTTGCCTTTATTTGCGGCCACCATATGGGGCTCTTCAAATTTGTGGGTGCTGAATACCGTTGTTTTCATTTTGTCTTTTTAAAATTCGTTGTACCAAGTTCTTTGAGTGATAAGAATCCGTTGGAATAGCCTATTTAATTTTCCCATTTCCAGTTTCTGATCTCGGGCATATCCAACCCATTTTTACGGATGAAATAGTGGTGCTCGATGAGCTTGTCCTGCATTTCCTGTTTCAGATATGCTACTTCATCCCCTAGGTTCGGCAATCGGTCCAAGACATCCTGTACTAAATGAAAACGATCCATCTCATTTAAAACTGTCATATCAAAAGCGGTCGTTATGGTGCCTTCTTCCTTATAGCCCCTAACATGAATATTAACATGATTTGTACGGCTGTAGGTAAGACGGTGTACCAGCCAAGGATAGCCGTGAAAGGCGAATATAACCGGTTTGGTCTTTGTAAATAACATGTCAAAATCAGCATCGGTTAATCCATGCGGATGCGCCGTATTGGTCTGTAGCTTCATCAAATCGACCACGTTTACCACGCGTACTTTCAGGTTTGGCAATTTTTCTCGTAATATGGATACCGCCGCCAAGGTCTCTAGTGTAGGTACATCACCTGCGCAAGCCATAACCACATCGGGTTCTATTTCTCTATCATTGCTCGCCCAGGTCCAAATACCGATGCCCTTGGCACAATGAACAACTGCTTCCTCCATGGGAAGCCATTGTGGTGCCGGGTGCTTTCCGGCCACAACCACATTTACATAATGCTTACTGCGGAAACAATGGTTCATTACCGATAAAAGACAATTGGCATCGGGCGGAAGATATACGCGTACCACCGATGCTTTTTTATTCATCACAACATCAAGGAACCCGGGATCCTGATGAGTAAACCCGTTGTGGTCTTGCCGCCAAACGTGCGAGGCTAAAAGAATGTTTAGGGAAGCGATATTTCTGCGCCATGGTAGTTCAGCAGTTACTTTTAGCCACTTGGCATGTTGGTTGAACATAGAATCGATGATATGGATAAAGGCCTCGTAGCAATTGAAAAGACCATGTCTTCCGGTCAAAAGATAGCCTTCTAGCCATCCTTCGCACTGGTGTTCACTCAACATCTCCATAACACGGCCGTCTTTTTCAAGAAGTTCATCGGTTTCCATAGTCTCTCCTTCCCATTGCCTGTTAGTAGCCTCGAAAACCGAGTTCAAACGGTTCGAGAGTGTTTCGTCCGGTCCAAAGATTCTGAAATTTCGTTGTGATCGGTTCAGATTGATAATATCCCTGGCAAATTCTCCCAGAACACGGGTATCACCGTTTCCCATCTCCCCGCGTACCGATACATCAAGGCGATACTCCCTAAAGTCGGGCATAAGAAGGTCTTTTAACAAAAGACCTCCATTGGCATGTGGGTTGGCACCCATTCGCTGTTCTCCTTTAGGAGCCAGATCTGCCAATTCAGGTAAAAGACGCCCTTGTTCATCAAAAAGCTCTTCGGGCTTATAACTTTTGAACCAATCTTCCAATTGCTTTAAGTGCTCTGGATTACTGGCTGCATCGGGCAACGGAACCTGATGTGATCGAAAATGATTTTCCACGGGCAAACCATCCACAAACTTGGGACCTGTCCATCCTTTGGGTGATTTTAAAATAATCATAGGCCACTGCGGGCGTTCGGTAGTAGATCCATTAGCGGCGTTTTTCTTGATGGTTTTAATTTCCTCGGTTACTTGGTCTAGCAATTCTGCCATTTTCCGGTGCATAGTCATAGGGTCATCACCTTCGATGAAATAAGGCTTCCATCCATAGCCTAAAAAAAGCTGTTCTAGTTCGACGTCCCCGATCCGGGCAAGAATCGTGGGATTGGCAATCTTATATCCATTAAGGTGAAGAATAGGAAGTACCGTACCGTCGGTTACCGGATTCAGAAATTTGTTGGAGTGCCATGCGGTCGCCAAGGGACCCGTCTCCGCTTCCCCATCACCTACTACGCACGATACGATCAAATTCGGATTATCGAAGGCCGCGCCGAAAGCATGGCTGAGCGAATAGCCAAGCTCGCCACCTTCATGAATGGATCCAGGGCATTCGGGAGATACGTGGCTGGGAATACCGCCTGGGAAGGAGAATTGGGTAAACAGTTTTTTCAATCCCTCTTCGTCTTGGCTGATGTCCGGATATACTTCACTATAGGTTCCTTCAAGGTAGGTGCTTGCGACGAGAGCCGGTCCTCCGTGTCCGGGGCCGGACACATAAATCATGTTCAAATCGTATTTTTTAATGATTCGATTTAGATGGACATACATAAAATTTTGGCCCGGTGTAGTGCCCCAATGTCCCAACAACATGGGTTTAATATGTTCAGCTTTCAATGGTTTTCGAATCAAGGGGTTATCCCATAGATAAATCTGACCTACGGAGAGATAGTTCGTCGCCCGCCAGTACGCATCCATTTTATTTAAAAGTTCTTGAGTTATTTGCGTTCCTCCTTTTTTACTATTTTGATTTTCCATATTTACTTGTTTTTTCGTTGTCTTTCTTTGTTTTTGAACCCGTTGTACAAATCTGCCGTGCATTTTGCAATCATCAACTCCTCGTTGGTAGGGATTACCAATACTTTTACTTTGCTATCCTCCATCGAGATTTGAGTTTTATTTAGTCCGTTTAAGTCCTCATCTAATACAATTCCGGCAAAGCCCAAACCTTTACAAATTCTAGAACGAATAATCGGTGCATTCTCGCCAATACCCCCAGAAAAGACTAATATATCAAGCCCTCCCAATACGGACATAAACGAACCTATCCATTTTTTAATCTGATAACAGAATAGGGCTACTGCCTCTGCTGCTCGTTCGTCTGAGCTTTCTTTTTGTAACAAATCTTGCATATCGGCACTTGTTTCTGAAATTCCCAGAAGACCCGATTCATGATTGATCAAATGATTGAACTTTTTGGTATTCAACCCTTCTCTTTTCATCATATACCAAGCGACCCCAGGAT
>TARA_R110002074_G_scaffold279961_1_pt1 | contig 17618 bp, 26 predicted proteins | sample TARA_R110002074 | Tara Oceans TARA_R110002074 (sample SAMEA4397215) | marine metagenome | biome: Polar Biome; feature: [MIX] marine epipelagic wind mixed layer (ENVO:01000061); material: water (ENVO:00002006), including particulate matter (ENVO:01000060) such as... | depth 10-100 m | reverse complement strand
AAAAATTTAATATATATAATTAATAAAAATAATTAATAAAAATAATTTATTCTTCTTCATCAGATTCATGGTCCGATAATACAGGTTCTTCATATTTTTCAATAGGAAGAGATACTACTACACGTTCTTCATTTAATCTTTTATTGGCTACAATAATTAACAATTCAAACATACTCAACAAATCAGGTTGATTTATTAATGTATTTCTTATTAATTCTATTTCAATAATATTTTTTAAATCCAAAATTTCACTCATTATATATTAATCATAGAAATTTAATTAGAATAGCTAACCGAACCATCTTCATTGAAATAATAATGCTGGTCGAACAGAGCCCACATATGAACTATCTTATCCTCCGCACCACTATTAGCACCAGCATCCCAGTTCAATAATAAACGGGTCTCCTGAGCCAAAGTCTGAGTATCAACTCCCGATTCAACGACATCACGAGCGAAGCTATCAACAGATAATCCAAAGGGACAGACACAATATTTTGTACCCGTAGTTGGTATCATATCAGCAGCACCAACACCATTATCACCATCAGATAAAGCCCGAGCAGCCGCAATACTTGTTCCATAGCTAAGTGTATTTAATATTCCTGTAGGATTAGTCCTAGCCATGGTACCAACAGATTTAGCTAATTCCATAGCGCACTGACTTCTGTTAAATTCAGCACCAACAGCACCGGCTCCCGTTGTAATACCCCAACATCTAACAGGTTCTCCAGCAGGATATAAAATAGGTCCTACTTGATACTGCCAGCTAGCAACATTCATATTACCAGCATAAGAAAGATTGAAGGCAACAGCAAGGTTAGCGATAGCAGCATTAGCTACAGAACTTGACTGAGCGCACCAATATAATGATTTGATACTACGTTTGCGAGCAGGGCATGATAGAGCTGCCTGACCAGCAGTAGCTGCTGGGACTGCTTGGGAGAAATATTCGTAATCTTGACCCGAGAGGGCAAGCTGACCACCCATCTCACGTTGTACCATTCTAAATTGGTCTATTACGTCAGGTCCCACTTCAATCATATGAGCTATGTAAGAAATTTCTGAAATAACAAGGTCAGCAGCACCAGGAACACCATTCCAGCAACCAGCGTCTGCGGGAGCTCCCATATCGAGAACTAATGTAATAGGTGCGTTAGGATTAACAAGAGGGAGTGGGATTAATTTATCCTGAGAAAATAGACCTGATGTAATTCCCATAGTAAGTCGATGATTGGTTCCATTAGCATGGAAAGCATTGGTATTATGAACTGAAACATCATATATTTCCCCATTTCCACCAACAGCCGCAGGAGCAACAGACTGAGCGGCTCCGTCATTATAACTCCGACCACCTTCAGTACAACCTTCCGAAGATAATCCCTCCGAGCTGGTCTGAACAGGAGCAAGGATAGCCGAATGAAGACGATTAGAAGCCTGGGTGTATGATAATAATTTACCACCTTGTTCGACCCTGATATTTTCAAATATACAATTAGTGCCTCCTAAATCCAATCCAAAGGTCTGAGCCCCTACGTTAGATAGGCGCACTTCAAGATAACTATGAGTAGCATCAAGTAGGGCCGAAGGATGACCGATTTCGATACGAACTTGACGATTACCTTGACGAGAGAATGTTGAACCATTCGAAGGAAAAAATTTACGACGTGAAGCCATAGCAGGAATACTGAGAGGAAGCATTCTTCCGTAGTCAATTGTTGAGGGCATTATTCTTGGTTCCATATTTATATATTAAATATAGAAAATAAAAAATAATTTATAAAAATTTTAGAATTTTAACATTCTTAGATATTTCTTAGAAATTCACACGAATAGAACCTGAGGCATCTATATAGAACAGAGAATCATAGCAAACGTAGGCATCAACACTAATAGCCTCAGCAGCAGCGGCACCAATGGTAAGCTGAAGTGTAATAGGCGTGGCTCTATCAGCGGTATTAACTCCATCATGACCAGCAGTGACCCGTTGGAAAGATTCCATATCAATTCCAAAAGGACTGAATAACATAGGAGCATCCGCGGCACCAGCAGGCACAATAGTAGCCATCTGAGGTACATCGCAATCAGCGGTAGCGAAGTTAGAAGAACAGAGACTACCAAGACCCATAGTAGAACCAAGAGTGCCGAAGCACTTTTCTAATTCTACAATGTGTTCCGACCTCACACCATTAGGACCAGCAGCTAACCCATATTCGCATCTAACGGGCTCCGCAGGGTACTGGACAGCACCTACACGAACCGAATATTCAGTCATATTGAAGTTCCCACCATACGATAAATTGTATCTTGCTTCCTGAGCATTAGCACCACCAGCTACGAAAGCCTGAGAGGCACCAGCCCATAAGATAGACTTAATACTCCTTCGACGAGCTGGAACATTAATATTCTGCTGACCAGTAGCACCCGCAGAAATATTTCCCTGGAAGTGGGTATAATCCTGACCCGAAAGCATGATAGCTCCTCCACTCTGTTCTTGAACCATTCTTAATTGTTCGTCTAGAGCAGGAGGGGTCTCAACCAACTGGGCTACATAGCGTACATTATCAATAGTGTAGGCATTAGGAACAACTCCGAAAACACCAATATCAAGAGCAGGAGCAAGTTCTATTTCGATAGTGATAGGTGATGAACCTAATAGCTGAAGAGGTATTAATTTATCCTGATTAACACCTAATAGACCATTAACTAATGGAATACAGAATGTAATAGTAGAACCAGGAGTAGGATTTCCTGGGGGAGCAACAGCATTAACAAGGACAAGGCCAACTCCGTGAGCGGGAGCCGTAAGCGAGGCCCCACTTAAATCAGCTGCGGGTGTAGGATTGGTGAAATTTCCATTAGCCTTACCTGAATTGAAAGCACAACTTTCTGTAATAGACCTTGATTTTAGACTATCCCTATCACCCTGACAAGGGAGGAGTATAGAACTCATCAATTTTCCATAGGAATTACAATCAGTTAAAACATTGCCTGCTTGTTCGATTCTCAGTCTCCTGATAAATCCGTGCCCACCTCCATAATCCAATCCGCAAAGGGCACCAGCACCTGTTGTATTATTAAATCTGAAGGTTAGATAACTATTTTTTGTATCAAGAAAGGCATCACCTGATACATCTATTCTTATAATATTATTTCCCGTTGAGGTAAAAGATTGCCCGTTAGTCGGGAAGTATGTACGTCTCTTAGTCATAGAAGGCAAAGCTAAAGGTAGATGCTCCATATAATTCGCATTACGAGGTAATTTTCTTCCAGTATCCATATTTATATATTAAATATAGAAAATAAAACATAATTATTAAAAAATTTTAGAATTTTAAATTAGAACTTTGACTTATAAAGCCACTCTTAGATTACCAACTTCATCAATGAAATAGATAGAATCATGAACAGCATACATATCAACAACAAGAGCAGCTCCAGCAGTGGCCCCAAGGTCTAAATTTAATTCAAGGGGTGTTGATGACGATGCTGTATCAATACCACTTTCAAGAGCACCACCACCTTTACCATCAGGTTGGAAAGCTTCGCAGTCAATTCCATAGGGACAGAAAGTATGACTAGTCATGGGACCAACTCCACCTGGGGCTGAAGGAACGGCCATCGTACCAGTGGTCCCAATAATATTAGAATTATTAATTCGAGACATAGCCCCAAGACCATGAGCACTTTTTGTTGAACCGAAGCACTTAGCAAGCTCCTCGAAATACTGAGCCTTGAAAAAAGAGGCTCCACCAGCTTGAGACTGGAAACCAATTGGAACCTCAGGAATACGCCTCGAGCCGAAAGACAATTGATATTCTGCGACTTGGAGAATACCACCGGAAGAAAGATTGAACCTATTATTTTGAGCACCAGCACCACCACCATAATTTGTTCCAGCACCTACAAATAATACAGACTTAATAGATTTCTTACGAACTGGAATAGGTAATGAAACACGTCCAATAGTATTAGTGGCTATATTACCAGGATGATGGGTATAATCAACACCATTCAGGACAAGACGACCACCACTTTCACGTTGTACCATTCTGATTTGGTCTTCAACAGCAGGACCCGTTTCTACAAGCGAAGCCATATAACGAACGTCATTAATAGTGTAGGCAAGTGGAAGAGCGCCATAAACACCAACATCCAAGGCTGGGGCTAATGTAATTTCGATAACTATAGGGGCAGAGTTCAGTAAGAAAAGGGGTACTAATTTATCCTGAGTGGTTCCGAGAAGTCCATTCATTAACGGGATACTAAATACATAATTAGAACCGGGTGCGGCGGCACAGGTATTATCATTCGTGTTGGTTGGAGTATTGATGGCAGCACCAGTAATTTCTGCGACAGCTGCGACACCGAGGGGACCAGCACCACCAACAGAACCATTACCATATCTTATACCTTCTTTGATAGACCGAGTTGCTACACTTGATTGATTAGCTTGACACGGGAGAATAATTGAACTCATCAAACGTCCATATTCCCTACAATCACTTAATACAGAACCCCCTTGAAGGACCCTAAGCCTAGAAATTAATCCGTGGCCTCCGCCATAATCAACACCAAAGGTGGTGCCTGTAGTATTTAAAAAATTCATACGAAGGAAACTATGACGTGTATCTAGGAAAGCCGAAGCAGATACAGGAATTTCAATTATGTTATTTTGGTTGGAAACGAAACTGGCTCCATTAGAAGGTACATATCCACGACGGCGAACACGTGACTCTACGGCCATTGGAAGAATTGAAGTGTAGTCAATAGAATTTGGGATACTCATAGTATATTTATAATTAATATATATATAATAAATATTAATTATTATTAAATTAAAAAATTTAGTTTAAAAAATCAAATTAAAACCACTTATTATCTTCTTTTTCTTTTTTCTTTTTTGTATATTCTTTAATAAATATTAATATATCTTTTATTTCATCTATATCTTCTTTTAATTCTTTGATATCTGCCTCAATCCTCTTCAAATACGATTGATTTATCATTACTTGATGTTGGGGTGTAGTCGTATAGTGGGTCAGAGGCATTATATATATTATAAAGATTGTTTTTTTATTCTTTTAATTTCTATTTTAGGAAAATATTTAAATTCTTGATATTTTTTTAATTGTTTTCTTGAACTTAAATCAGCAACTTGTTGATAAGTTAATCCTAATTCACTTGAAATTTCTTTTAATGTTTTATAATTTTTATTATGTAATATATTATCAAGGGTACCCTCTTGATTACATTCAGTATGATATATCTTACAATTAAACATTATTGTATATTAGTTATTATATATTATATATTATTTTTTTAAATATTAATTGTTAATATTACAATATATATTACGAATCAACAGGAATAGATTGAACTAACATACAATTTCTTAATATTCCTCGAGGATTAATTAATCCATGAAACCAATTAGATATAATTGATGGTTCTAATTTAATTACATAAGATAATTCTTTTATTGTCTTAAATTCCATTATTTTGAAAAGTTCTTTTTTATTAGAATCTTCAAATAAATATAATACCCATCCACTTCTTTTCATTATATTAATACATTAGATAAAAATAATTTACTTATCCGCAACCATCTCCACTTCAAATTGGAAAGCATATTTTCCTAAATCAGCCCCGATAGCAGCAGAATTAACTAAATAAACAGAATTTCCACTAAATACATCTCTTAAACTAATTCGTAATCTTCTTCCAAAAGGATTAGCGCATAATATAGGTTCGCACTTAGGTTCAGATAGATAAGCACCTGACGAAGCATTACCAGGTACCCAAGCAGCTCCTAATGCCCCGATAGGAACAAATCGTAATGGAAGAAGTTGTCTGAAACCACTATTTGTAATTAATGGGTCTGTAGGTGCCCCTACATTATTACCAGCAAATTCAATAGATGACTTAGTAGCTTGCGAAGATGGAACTGAAAGTTGTAATTCTAAGGATGCCTGTCTTGTAGCTACAAGGCCAAAGGACCAAACAGCATTCGCAGCGGGGCCAGGGGCTTCTAGGTGAGCGGTGAAACTATCACATCGAATTCGGCATGAGGAATATTCATTAGAATTTGCGAAGGATGTAGGGATAGGAATATCTATATCGTAATTCCCTTCTCCGTACCCAGCAGCCCCTTGACTATTTATAGCGCAGATTACACGAAATCTTAATCTTTCTTCATCTATAGAAAACACGTTAATTGTATTCAGACCAGTTGTCATTAGTTATTATATTATAATGTTTTATTTTTTTTATTTCGATATTTTAAACATAAATTTTTTAACTCAGGAATAGTATAACATAAATTTAATATTAGACTTAGAATTAATATTATTTCCATTATATATATATATTATATTATATTTTTTATTTCTTCATAATATTCTTTATTTTTCTCAATACCTATAAATTTCCTATTTAATTTTTTACAAGCTATCGCACAAGAACCACTACCCATAAACATATCTAAAATTGTATCGCCTTCATTAGAAGCGGTTTGAATTAAATTCTGTAGAATTTCTTGCGGTTTTTCACAGGGGTGATTAGTTAGTTTTTTCTTTTTAAAATTAGCATGAATATAATTTGGTTTTGATTTTCCATTATAGGTATATAATATAGGCTCTCTTAATGTTCTTAATTCTTCTAATGTTTTACAATTTTTAAGATTATATAATTCAATCATCTTATCGTATGTTTCTTGGGTTGGTAATGAAAAATTATTTATAGAAATTCTTAATGCGTGGTCTAATAATGGTATATCTCGAATTATTTCTGTTTTTTTTTTACCTATTTGTTTTTGTATTTCTTTAAAATAATCAATTTGTTTTACTTCTCTATTTTCGTGTTTAGTATATATTAATAAGTACTCACAACAATTAATCCACGATTTACTATTTGGATATAATTTATTTATATAGCTATCTTTTGTTATTGTAATAAATCTTTGAAATCTAAATTTTGTTTGTTTTTCTATTTCTACTTGTAATTTTGCTATTTGTTTAAAATCATTATGAAAAAAATACAAACATCCATTCTTTTTTAAAATTCTATAGCCTTCCTTGAAAACTGAAATCATAAAATCAATATAATTATCGATTTTATCCCATTCTAAATTATTATGGTTTATATTGTATGGTGGGTCTGTTAGTATTAAATTTACTGAATTATTTTGTATTTTTTTCATCTCTTCTAAACAATCACCATTAATTAAATCCATCTATATATAATATATAATATTATTTTTTTCTTTCTATTTGTTTTTTAAGAGATTCACCCGATTTGACGGCAGCTTTGCCTTCTTTGATAGCACCTCGAACATTACCAGCTCGAATATTATCGATTGCGTGGCCAGCATGGTCTCCAACTGAAGCAGCAGTATCTACAGCGGTTCCCATCCTACTAACAGCCTTAGCTCCAGCTGATACGCCACTAGCTAACCCCTGTACTCCTTTTGCGGCTCCCGCAACACCAAGTAGCCCAGCGGCAACTGGTTCAGCTCCGACCATCGCTGCCCCCGCAGCCAAGGTTCCAGCTACTGCGGCTACCCCCTTGGATACATTCCCAACAACATCTGCTACCTTCCCAACCTTCTTAGCTACACGTGTAGCTTTTTGACCTAACCCATGAGCCGCATGACTAATTTTCGAACCTAATGTACTAAAGAAACCCATTGTTTATATATTTATGATTTATTTTTTTTCTTTTTTTTTGATTTTATTTGTTTTAGTTTTTTCTCTTGTTCCTCTATTTGTAAGGCTTTTTGCTCGGCAAATTTTTGGGATTGTTCATATAATGTTTCTCTGACGTTTGGAGGTTCTTTCAAATTAGTATCTTCTATAAATTCTAATTTTAATGATACATCGAAATCTAATCCATTAAGATTTATTGTTTCATTCTTTTGATTTGTTAATCTTATAGCTATATTAGTAATTGCTTTCAATTTTAATAATAATTTATGAACATCACCATTCACTGGGTCTATATTAATAATTCCACCAGGTTCAGATTTAATAGGTACCCTTGTTAGAATATTAGAAAATCCTCCACCTATATGAGAATCAAGGATACTTGATGTTGATAAATTCGTTCTCATAAATAATGACCTTACACTATTAGTTAAATCAGCAACATCATCTGAATATAAAAAATAAGCTGGGGTTACGAAAAAAGGACCTTGTCTATTGTTATCTACACCAGCTCCAGCTATAGGATTACCATTAGCATCCAATTGAGGATTAGTATATCCATAATAATTAGGGGTAAGACCTACATTCTCCATCTCAATAAACGGGTCGCCTAAAATATTGAACCAATCAAATCCTAATTCCTCATTCATATCTTCACCAGGAAATTCAGGGGTACCTGTATCTTCCCCGTTTTTTAATGCTAACGTAATACGAGTTCCTTTATTTAAATTTCTGAAACTGAATTTTAATTTATTAGCATCATATAAACATTCTAATCCTGCTATTCCATTAGTAAGAAGTAATGCTAATTCAACAGCATTATAATTTCCCTCAGGTATTGTTAAGGTGCTATGAGCTGGAGCTGTCATATCTAATTTCCCCTGAGCATTATAAGTGGCTGGAAGATTGTATCCTGTAATAGCATAATCTAATTTACAATTAACACCATTACGAAAATTATAGAATGAATAAGGAATTTCAGCTGAATAAACAGATAATAAAATATTATGATGAGGAGGTACTACAATAGGTTCATCTAATGTAAAATCAAAATCACTTCGATTATCACCCATGATGGACGTAGCATCCTTAGAATTTATATATATAACACGGGAAGCAGATGTTCCTGTTTCTTTGTATGAAGCTAACATTATTATATATATAATGTATAAAAAAATTAATAAATTAATAATAAATTATATTACTTTCTTGATTCCTTTTGTAATTACAGAACCAGCCTTCTTACCTAATCCTATAGCTCCTCGAACCTTTTGACCTAATCCCGAATGTTTATCACCACCAGCAGCGAATGAACCTTTACGGATTAGACCAGCTGCTTCTGTTTTTAATTTTCCTTCAAATCCAATTTTTGCGGCTTTGGCTAAGATAGCCTGTTGTATCCCATCGCTTGCTTTCACTTTACCTACGCAATTTTGAAATACTCTATCAGCAGCCTTCACCTTGGCAGCACTAGCATTCTTATCAATATATGTAGCATCATGAATTTGGGCGCAGGCATCCACTTTATTAATAGGCTTATTATAGGGCTTAGTACCTACAACTTTCCTACCAGCTTCTTTCATCAAGTTCTCATAGAAATCAGAGCCCTTCATGCGAGCTTCATAGAATGTTCCAGGACCAGCAAAATTATATTTATTAGTTAGGTGTCTTTCAGGACCTCGTTTCTTAGCTTCTTCAATAGTAGTCATTATTATATATTATTATATATTATTTTAATAAATAATGTATCTTAATTTAATTTTATTTATCCCTTGGGGATTAACCTTCGGTATTTATATCACCCTCTAATTGTTCTCTCTAAACCTCCACGAGTATGAACCATCTTAACACCAGGATTATCGAAACCTGTTAGTGCTCCAATAGCTCCGATGGTAGCAACAGCTCCTCCTAACACCTTAGCAGAATTGAGAGCAACTTTACCAACCTTTTTAGATACATTCATAGCTTTTTGACCTAGACCATGAGTATTAATTATTTTAGTTCCTAACATTGTATATTATATATATTTAATATATAATAATAATAAAAAATAAATATATAAATATAATTTTATTAAAAATAAATTAATCGAAAGATATTTTAAAATTTCCTTCTGTTACTGATAATCCTACTGGTAATTTTTTCTTTGGGTTCTTTTTCACTTTCTTAATACTATTCTTAACCTCTTTCTTAGTAATAGGATTACCAGTTGAATAACGAGCCATTACACCATAATATTCATCAGGTAAGTTTGGATGTTTTTGTCTATAGAATTCTTCCATATCTTCGAGGTTCTGAAAGGATGCTAATTCACTTGTTGATATTAAATCAGGTAATTGTTTATCATCTCCCTCTTTTCTTACAAAACTATAATCATATTGAGCTAAATTTATAACTTCAGGTTGTTTCTGAAATTTATTGATATCTTCTTTATGATGAAAAGCATAATTAAATCGTGGGTCGTTTGATTGAATATAAATATTTTTTGATTGTTTCAATTGTTTTTTTAAAAGTACTTCATTACTCATCTTTTATATTATTTATATTAGAAAATATTTCAGGATTTCTAACAATCAAATCTTGTATCATATCTCTTATTTCTTCTATTTCAAATACATCATCATCCTCGATAATTTCCTTGGGTGTAATCTCAGCCAAATATTCTTCAATCCATTCTCTTAATGTATCAATACAATTATATTTCTTAATACTTACAATAATTAAAAAAGTTAATATAGCTAATATCCAATAATTATCCATTATATAATATATAATAGAAAATAATTTTAAATTATTTCTTAACTTTTACATCAGAACCAGCCTTCGGACGACCACGCTTATGGGCCTCCTTTCCCATCTTCTTATGTATTTCTTTGGTACCGCCCTTGGCTGGTTTCTTACGAGCTTTCTTCTGTAATTCTAAATTATGAGAGGCCACTTTATCAAGTAATTTACCTGGTAATTTATCATATTGTTTCTTAGTAATAGCTTTATTTTCGAGGGCTTTTTTTGCGATAGCTGAGGGCATTATTATATATTATTCAAGATTAAATTTTTTCTTATAATTATCGATATTTTGTTTTAGTGATTTTGATTCACCCCATAATATAAATCTTGATAAAGTGGCGGGTCTCATAGGGTCCTTATAAAATTTTTTCTCAGTAGCTTCATGGCGAGCTATGTAATTTTTTCTAACTTCCTTATCACCTAAATCAATATAGGTACCTCGTTTAGGATTTTTTAATCCAAAATTTACTTTCTTAGATTTACCTTTGGCATCAGTAAATATAGCTACAAATCGTTTCCCCTTGGCTTCACTATTTTTAATTTCTAGTTTCATTATATATAATATATAATATATATAATATAATTATTATTTCTTATATTTATTCCAAATATCTTTATCAACTTTTCGAGCTGGCCCACCTACAATTACTGATGCTAACCTAGCGAAGGCCCATGATGATGGTGTCTGATTAGGTCTTGAACCACCTGAATAATAAGCCCCCATAGCTTTATCTTTTATTTTTTTTTGACCTGTTCTTGTAATAATATTTTTATGGATAAATTCTTCATCTGTAATTTTCTTATTATATTTCTTTTCAAACTTGATTACATAACTGGACCTTTTTTCAGGTGCTTTTGTCTTAGGTCTAATTGTTCCTTCAAATATTGATTTAATTTGTTTTTGTCTATCTTTACCACTTAATCCTTTCAAGTATTGAGCTGGAATATCTCGTGTTTTACCTTGATAACTAACTTTTACCATATTATTATATATATAATATATATAATTAAATTTATGATAATATATACATAATTAAATTTATGGTTCATCTAAATCTACTTCTTCTTCTTCTTCTTCTTCACCACCACCTATAGCCCCTGCTACTGCCCCACCAGCTAATCGAGCTGCCCCTGCTACTCCTGCTACTGCTCCACGTCCTAATGCTGCTCCTACATCTCCTGCTGCTGGTAATTGTTCGTATAATCCTTGTCCTACACCTTGTGCTACACCACCAGCTAATCTAGCAGCTCCTCCCACTACACCAGCTACAGCTCCTCCAGCTGCTTCAGCTCCTTGTTGTAATAATCCTGGGGCCTCAGGTGGAGGTCCATAGGGTTCTTCATTGAAGTGTCCTCCTAATTCATGACGATGACCTCTTTCAAATATTAAAGAACCATCGTCAATTAATGGGTCTAATTGTCTAAGTCCCACTCGAGTACCTGCGGCTGTTTCTGTATCTAATCGATATACCCCTTGGTCGTCTGCCCCTTGTTCTACACCTATTACATTAACAACATCACCTGGTTTCACTTTTTTCAGAGTTCTATCTGTATTATTTCTTACCCGATATCCTAATCCTCCTCTCCCTCCTCTGCTACCTCGTGGTCCAGGTCGAACAGCTGAAGCTAATTCTGAAGCCGATTGTTGATAAAGTGTTTGAGAATCTCTTAATCTTTGAGCCCCCTGGTCTTGAACCTGACCTACCTGTTCTGCTTCATCTACAGCTTCAAATAATACGTCAGGGTCTAAATCTCTTAGTGGCCTCTGCGCCTCAGGCAGAGCTACAATTCCAGCATCTTCGATAACCCGAGGTGGAGCTGGGGCCGCAGCTCCTCCGAATTGAGCTATCCCCTCTGCTACTTGTCCTGGTCGAGGTTCTTCTTCTTCTTGTTCTTCGTCGTAAGCTTCTCGTAATAAAGCCTCTTCTTCAGGTGTTGATGGGTCCTCTTGCGCCTGAGCTCGTGGAGTTGGTGTAGCTAGTGGTGACGTAGGTGATGGCTGAGCTAATAATCTTTCTAATCTTGATGCTGCTGTTCCACCACCTACTATTGGAGAACCTCCTTCCAGCGCCAGGGGCGATGCTCGGGGCGATGCTGGTCTTTCAAAACCAGCTAAGAAATCCTGTGTATCTACCAGTCTTAAACGTTGTGCCGCTGCTTGGTCTTCTTGTTCTTCTTCCTCTCTTTGGAGTACTGGTTCAGCCTGGTCTATAGCTAATCGGCTCAATCTTAATACATCAGTTACATTAACAGGATTAACTGGGTCTAATTCTAATCTATCAGTTCCTTCTAAATCGAATTGTAATCCTTCTCCTTCGGATGAACCTGTTGAACCAGCGGATGATGATAATTCTTCTTCACTACTTTCCTGACCAGTACCTCTACCTCCTCCTCTTGCTAATCTACTCGTAGAAATTCCTGATAATTCTGATAATTCTGACTGAGGTGTTGGTGGTTCCGCTTCAATTGACCCAGGGTCATCTACAACTACAGGTGGTAAATTCAATTCACCTCCTCCTCCTATTACAGCCCCTATACCAGCTGGTTCTACTGGTTCTACTATTTCCTCGACCCTTGATGCTGGTGATGGTGTCTGACCTTCTTCAGGTGATAATCGTAATGCTGAGGGACTACCACCTCCCGCCGGTGTCTGCGCCTCGGCTGCCCTTGGTAATTGTCTGTCAAATTCTGTAATAAGAACATCATCATAACCTATTGGTCTATCTAAATCCCTATCAGCTCGTCTTAATCTATCCTCAGCATCACGAATTTCTTGAATTACTCGGTCCCGCGACTGAGCCATGGATGCTTCTCCTGCTCCTATCCTTTCTTGAAATTCTTGATACGTAGCATCCTGTCTTGCTAAATCACTTCTCCTATTTTCATCTTGAGCTTGTTGTCGTGCCTCAATAGCTTCTATTGTTTCTCTTAATTGTCTATTTTCTAATTCAGATTCTTGTCGAGCTTGTCTAAATAATAACCTATTTCTTTCATCTTGTTCCTGTCCAAAAGCATTATAATCACCTCTTATTTCTGCTCCTAATCTTCGTATTTCAGGTATGGGGTCCGCATCGGCCCGAGCTGGTAATGGTGGTGGTACATTAATTACAGGTCCTCCTACACGAACCTGAGCTGGTGGCGGAGCTGCTATGTTTATCACTGGTGCCGCAGCTGGTGGTATTACAATAGGGGCTGGAGCTACAGGGGCACCTGCGGCTCGTATCAAAGCTCTATCGGCTCTACCAGCAGCCAGCTCACCCCTTCTAACAGCTAATTCAGCATCTTGTGCTGCTGCTGCTTGTCTCCTATCCGCAATTCTTTCTAAACGTGCTTGTCTATCTCTTGCTTCTTCTATATCCAATCGTCTTCTTTCGATAACAGGGTCGTATGCGAAACCAGCGGCTCCAGCTGGGGGAGGAGCAGGGTCGCCTACAATTCTCGGTTCTTCTGTATCTTTCTCTCGTCTTTCACCTCTTGTAAATCGTCTTTGTTCTGTAAGATTTTTTGATAAATCACCTCTTAGTGCTTTTGCTTTCCTGCCTTTTTTCTTTTTCTTTTTTTGTTCCTTTTTAAGTTTCTCAGATACAGGTACTTGTCCTGCTATTTGCTGAGCTTGTAATAATCTAATTCTATCTATATCTTTTGGTTGAAATCGATTAACTTGACTTTCATACACTATATTAGAGGCTCTGCTCTGTAAAAGATATTGTTCCAAACGTTTCTTTTCACCACTCATAATTATTATTATTATATAATATATTTATATTTTTTTCCAAGTTTAGAATTGAATAATTATTTTATATTATATATTATATAATTAAGAATGCCTCACTTCAAGTTTAATAAGAAATTATGGGATGCTGGAAGAAAAATTGAAGATGAAGCTTTACCTAAATTAAATAAATATTTTGATACAAATTTTTTGAGGAATGAAAATAATATTTTTGATATATTAGATTTTAAAGATGATGATAAAAAATTAATTGTTGAAGTAAAAGGAAGATTTAATACTAGTAATGCCTATGAAGATACTATAATAACAGCATCCAAAATCATGAAGGGGCACCAGGCTATTGATGATGGATACCGAGTATATTTCTTATTTGTATTTACTGATTGTTCTAAAATTATGGAATTAAAAGAGGATTCATCATTCAAAGTTAAATTTACTGGTACCAATTGTATTAAACATTATATGATACCTGTAGCTGGCTTAGATGATTTTGAATTCGATGATGATACCGATGATGATTTCATACAATTAGAAAACGTTGATTAAAATATATAATTTGTTATAAAAACAAGATACTATATAAAGATATAAATATATATATAGTATAACAAATATGAGCTTTATTAATGATAAAGATAGTGATAATTATGCTACTAATAAACAAGGATGGGAAATAATAAAATCCTATATTCCAAAAGATAAAAAGATATGGGCTCCATTCTATTGCGATGGAAAACAAAAAGAATATTTTGAAGAGATGGGTTATGATATAATTCATCAAGATAAAGATTTCTTTTCTTATACTCCTGAATATGATATTATAATTGATAATCCTCCTTTTAGTAAGATGAAGGATATATGTATTAAATTGAAAGAACTTGATAAGCCATTCATTCTTGTTTGTGTATCAACTTTGCTATTATCTAAGTGGTTTCAACAAATTTTTAAGGATGATTTACAAGTAATTATACCTTCTAAGAGACCAACATTCACCCATATTACTAATGAAAAAAAAGGATATACTCCTCCTTTTGGGACTATGTATTATTGTTATAAGATGAATCTTGAAAAAGATTTAATTTTTATAGATTAATTTTTATATTTTATTTTTTATTTTTTATTTTTATTATTTATTTTTTATTATATATATATATATATAATGAATAATATACAATCACCAAGACCATTACCTGATGATATAGAGGAATGGAGTGATGAAATAGAAGAATTATTAAGTGAATGGGCTGAAATATCGATGTGTTATTCTTATCTTCATAATTATTCTACAAGAAAATATCGCAAGAAATATCATCATCTACAAATTCCAATTATAATATTATCTACACTTACAGGCACAGCTAATTTTGCTACTGATTCCTATGTTCCCGAAGCCTATCAACACGGATTTTCTGCTGGTGTGGGTACATTAAATATAGCTTGTGGTATCCTGGGAACATTGCTGGCTTTCCTGAAGTATGCTGAAATTTATGAGGGTCATAGGATATCAGCTCTCGCATGGTCTAAATTGAGTAGAACAATCGAAATAGAATTATCATTACAAGAATTGAAAAGAAAATCTTGTAGGGATTTTTTAAAAATATGTAGAAGTGAATATGATAACTTATTAGAATCTTCACCAAATATTGATTTAGATATTATTAATTTTTTCAATAAAAAATTTGATGGAAAATATATAGGCGTAAGAAGACCTATTATTTGTAATGGATTGAAATCTATTAAGCCTTATCGTATATCATTAAAGGAACCTGAGCCTCAGGTCGTAGCCCAGCAAGGGGAGCCTGAGCCTGAGCCTGAGCCTACTCTCCCAGCTCAAAATCCATAATATTAGGACTTGATATAATTAATTGATTAAAATTTTTATGTATTTGTTTATGTTCGGGTAATTGAGTATCTATATACATAAAATTATGTTTCTTATCATAAATATATCTTAATACATCAATAAATTCTTTTTTGGGAATTAATATCATATCATCATAGATATTTTCTACCTCTTTTTTCTGAGGTTTATATTGTATCAATTGAGATGCTGTTTTTCTCAATTTTGGGTCTATTTTATTGTATGTTTGGCTTGTAGCTATGATTGATACAGAACCTCCAGCTCCCGCAAGATGCCTGCGATTGAAAAATATTTTTTGTAATAAATTCTCTATTTGTCCTTTACCTTTGCCTCTTATATCAGCTATAACATCATCAAAAATAAATAAAATTTTTTCACCACTATCTTTAATTTCATCCAGTACCCCCTGTATATTTTCTAATGTAGCTTCCTCGAATTTTTGGTCCTCGGGTATCATCTCGAACGGGTCTTCACTCATGGTTACTAATGACGGGGACCATACATACACTTTATCAAACTTCTTATTAAAAGCCCTATTAGCCTTACATACTAGTGATAATATTAAGGATGTCTTCCCGTATCCTGGCCGACCTACAATTATAATTGCGAAGCCACCCTTCCTTGGTAATGGAGCTGGTATAGTATCATCAACATCATCGCAACTAAATTTAGAACCTGATATAACTATCTTTTTATCGTATTCTTTTTCATCAATTGTTGTCATTATTATATTTATTATATATAAAAAAATTAAGTATAACTAAATTTATAAGATGGTTTAGGAGGTTGATAATATTGAGGCTGCTGCTGTACAGGTTCTATATCTTCTTCTTCACTTTCACTTTCACTTGAGGATGGTGTTGGTGGTCTTTTTGATTTATTTTTTTTCTTAGTTTTAGTATATTCATCATGATTTGGCGGAGGAACTCCATAATAATAATAATGGTTCTGTATCACTTGTTCTCTTGGGTGAGGGGTGCTAACAACTGGTTTCGATACGCTGGGTTGTTGGTTGAGGACCTCTGATGGTGGTGGTTTCTCTTGTATAGTAACTTGTTTCTTATTTTCTTTCTTCTGTAATTTTTCTTCCTCTTTTAATTTCTTACGATTAGCTATTGCTTCAGCCCTCTTAATTCTTGCCTTCTCGAAAGCCTCTATCTGTTTTTGACTTCTAACTTTTTTTGATTTCTTAACTGGTTCTACAACTGGTTCTACAACTGGTTCTACAACTGGCTCAGGCTCATCTTCAATAATTTTTAATTCAACATTCGTATCTCTCTCGATGGATTTTTGTTCTAATTCTTTTTCGATATCTTCCATAATTATAATAGTTCTTATATATTTATTTCGGTTTTCTAAAAAAAATAAAATATTAAGTAAGAATATATAAGATATGAAAGAATATTATAAAAAAAATAGAGAATTATGGAAAAAAGGTGGTAAGTATTATTATTATAAACCTAAAGTAAATAGTTATGAATTAATAATTAAAAAAGGAAAATTTATAATTAATTTTGATTAGATATATATAATA